>Ga0066850_10000244_pt1 | contig 30297 bp, 32 predicted proteins | sample ETNtaG_4_FD_67282 | JGI IMG/M metagenome (GOLD analysis project Ga0066850, IMG submission 67282) | Marine microbial and viral communities from oxygen minimum zone, Eastern Pacific Ocean - ETNP201406SV67 | ecosystem: Environmental > Aquatic > Marine > Oceanic | place: Pacific Ocean: Eastern... | reverse complement strand
ATCCCCTGCTGTTCGCAGACGCGCCAGAGAAGAAGAGGTGAATCTCTCTCAGGTGAGAGGCTCTGGGCCAGCAGGACGGATCACCCATGCTGACCTTGATGCACACCTTAACGCTCCACGAACAGTTGGAGGAGTACCTGTTTCAATAGCAGGTCAGGAACGTACAGGTTCCACAGAAATTCCAATTGTTGGTCTACGCAGAAAAATTGCTGAACAGATGACAAAGTCGTATACGACCATTCCGCACTTCTCATACTTTGAAGAGGTCGATGTGACCGACCTTGAAGCATTGAGGCAATGGATGAATTCCAACCGAACTGAAGATCAACCTAAGTTGACATACCTCGCCTTCATAATGCAGGCTCTTGCAAAGTTGTTCAATGGGAAACATGCTGGTTGTAATGCTACATTTGATGATGAAAAAGGAATACTTACTCTCCATGAAGCCATCAATATCGGAATTGCGACAACCACTGATCGAGGACTGTATGTGCCGGTTGTCAAACATGTAGAAGCAAAGACAATCTGGGAGGCGGGCCAAGAACTCATTCGTGTCTCTAGCGCAGCCAGAGATGGAAGTGCCAGCCTAGAGGACCTGACTGGTTCAACCTTCACAATCACCAGTTTAGGTCGCGATGGTGGATTGGGTGCAACTCCAATTATCAACCATCCAGAAGTAGGAATCCTCGGAGTTCACAAAGCGATTGATAGGCCAGTTGTAGTAGATGGAAAAATTACCATTCGACGCATGATGAATTTGTCTTCATCATGGGACCACCGTGTGGTCGATGGGGCTGATGGGGCCGCTCTAGTACAGGCATTGAAGCAACTACTTGAGCATCCAATCTCAATTCTCTGAGGTGTTTAATATGGAGAATATCTCTTGCCAAGTTTTGGTCATCGGCGCTGGACCTGGCGGTTATGTTGCTGCAATTCGATCTGCTCAACTTGGGCTCGATACTGTTATCGTTGAAGGGGATAAGGCAGGAGGTACTTGCTTAATTCGAGGATGCATTCCATCAAAAGCACTGATACATGCCTCGGAACGGATGCATCACCTTTCACAACATATGGATGGGCACATGGGGATGAAGATCGACGGGGATGTGTCACTGAACATGAAGGAACTCGTCTCATGGAAGGATGAAATTGTCACGAAGTTGAACAAGGGTGTTGAACATCTGTTGAAGAATGCTGGTGCACGGCTAATCTCAGGTTGGGCCACCTTCAAAGATGCGAAACATTGCACTGTCCAAACAAAGGATGGTGAGGTGAATATCGAAGCCGAAAATGTAATCCTCGCAACTGGTTCAAAACCGATTGAACTTCCTTTCATGAAATTTGATGAAGATTTAATTTGCTCATCAACTGGTGCACTTGACCTTGATTCATTGCCAGAGAAAGTCGCTGTCATTGGTGGAGGATACATTGGCCTTGAACTTGGAATCGCTCTAAGACGACTCGGTTCAGAAGTGACTGTGATTGAAGGATTGGAAAAAGTCCTAGCTATTTTCGACGATGAATTACGACGACCATTGACCACATGGTTGCGTAAGAATGATGTCAAAACCCATGTCAATTGTCTAGCGCAAGGAGCGGAAATCATAGATGGTAAGGTTGTACTTACTTGGAAGGACGGGGATTCTCAAATGCAATCGGAAACCTTCGATAAAGTCCTCGTAACAGTGGGTAGGCAACCCAATACCAAAGGCTGGGGCCTTGAGAAGATGGGGCTTCGAATGGACCCTTCAGATAGATTCATTCGAATTAATGACCAGTGTAAAACCTCGATGCGAGGAGTATATGCAATTGGAGATGTATCTGGTGAACCTATGCTAGCTCATCGTGCCAGCGCCCAAGGTGAGATGGTTGCCGAGATTATTGCAGGACACAAGCGTTCCTTTGACCCTGTTGCGATCCCTGCAATAGTATTCACAGAGCCAGAAATTATCTGTGTTGGACTAACACCAGACGAAGCTATTGAAGCAGGTGAAAATATCATCACAGGAAAGTTCCCCCTAGCTGCCAATGGCCGTGCCCTGACAATGGAGGCAGAAAAAACAGGAGGATTCGTACGAGTAGTCGCACGAGAAAGTGACCATGTGATTCTAGGAATTCAAGCAACTGGGAGTCACATCAGTGAACTTTCAGGAGAATTCACATTGGCACTGGAAATGGGTGCCGTTCTCGAAGACATTGCTGGAACAATCCATGCACACCCCACCATGTCTGAATCATTCCATGAAGGTGTGCTCAAGACTTTGGGGCATGCAATCCACACGTCTTAATCGTCGTAAACTGTACCCCAATGGTGAATGTCTTCAGGTAGTGATAGGACGCGACGACCGTTCTTCATCCAGTTCCAACCTTCATCAATCCAATCATAGAGTTCCTCGAGATCTTTTTCTGAGAATGAAGCTTTTCGGGCTAGTTCCTTGACGACATCCATCTCTCGTGCATCATAGTGTCCATCGGCTGCCGCCATCAACAATGCATCTCGCAGGGCGATTCGCAAGTGAGCAGGGTGCATTTGGTCTGCAGCATCAAGAAAACTTCTGCCTCGCTTCAATTCTTGGCGTAAAATGGCGCGCTCTTCTGGTGCAAGAAGGGCCATTCCCATTCGAGATTCATAGTTCGCGAATTCCTCGGTTGAGACTCGGCCATCGGCAAGGGCCACTGCTGCCAATACTCTACAGTAGGCCTTACGGTCCTCCTTATCGAACATGTGCAGCGTATCAGGCAACATATTCCTTGGTTTATGCATCAGGTAATTGAAGCCATTTACTTCATGCCCCTCCTCCCCCCCCGAATAATATGGCGGCAGGCAGATGTGTGGACGTGCGCCGACTCGGCCACACAGAATACGATGTCGTTGAACGACTCATGCGAGAACTTCAGCAACAACGATTGAACGGTGAAATACAGGATACACTGCTGTTCTGTAGCCACCCGGAAGTTGTAACGATTGGCCCAGGAGCCCGTCGGGACAAGGTCGTCGTCCCACCGAGTTACACTACCACTGATGTTGATCGGGGCGGGGGAATTACTTGGCATGGACCGGGGCAACTCGTTGTATATCCAATTTTCAAATGGGACCTTGATGATGAGGCAAACGTCAAACGAATTACATCCAAATTAGAGCAATGGGTGATTTCCGCCCTCTCCATTCTTGGAATCAATGGTGGAATCGATGAAAGAATGCAAGGGATTTGGGTGGAAGGTGTCAAAATTAGTTCGGTTGGATTGGCATTCATGAGATGGGTTTCCAGACATGGATTTACAATCAATTATGCAACCCCAAAAGGCAGAGTAGAGGCCCTTGATGGATGTGGACTAAGTGCAGGGACAACAACATCATTGGATCGACTAGGATATGATATATCCAACGACGAATTGATTGAATCTCTACTATTGACAATGTCTGAATCCATCAATCGAAGCAATGAGAAGTCTTGAGAACTACCGATTTCTGGGAACTCTATGTATCGCACCAGTAACCCTGCATTGAATGACTCCGTTTTCACGATTCAGGACCTCGTTCAAGACAAGATGACCATTGAAGGGGTTGCTGAAAAGGGCTTCATCACATTCCTCGTCATGTTGATTAGTGGCATTTCCGTTTTTGGATTATTTGTGACTGGAAATGCCGATTTAGCATTCATGCTCAGCATTGTAGGTTGGGTAGTAGGCCTCATTTTCTTCTTCGTAATGCTGTTTACTGGTTTGTCTAGCAACCCATATGCAGTCCTGACATATGCTGCTTTACAGGGTCTTTTCCTTGGTGGAATAACCACTCTTTTTGAGGCCGCATATCCTGGAATCGCAATTCAAGCGTTCATGTTGACGGGTGCAGTATTTGGGGGCATGCTAGTCATCTACAGAATGGGTATCATACCTGTGACTGAAAATTTTCGAATCGCTCTATTCAGTGCAATGTCAGCAATTTTCCTTGTATACATGATTACACTCATGCTCTCGTTATTCGGGGGCCCTGAAATCCCCTACATACATGGCAGTGGACCGATTGGAATCGGTTTCTCATTGCTTGTCATCGGACTTGGCGCACTTTGCTTAGCTGCAGACTTTGACTTCATCGAGCGTGGAGTAGAAAATGGGGCACCAAAAAATCTCGAATGGAGAGCAGTTTTCGGACTTCTTGTGACGGTTGTATGGATTTATCTAGAAATGCTAAGGCTACTCGCTAAGATGCAAAGTCGCCGGTGATGAATGTGGAACCACGGCTTGGCGGCCCAGTCAGTGGAGATGATATCCCACCGGTAGACTACCTTTCTTGGTACGTCCCACGCTTACAGGAGAATAGGCCCCACGACCTTTCCCAATCTGGATTTGCCCACACATGGGATTTTGAAACCGATTCTGAACGTTTACTTGGATTCTGGAAGAGTGGTGAAGATCCAGCTAAATGGGTGGCTGAACGCCATAATGTGAAGTTGGACCAAGTCTGCATTGCTCATGGTACCTGCCAAGCTCTATCATTGGCTATTTTGGCGGCTTTGCCCGAAAACGGCCCGAGAGTTGTTGGCGTCGAAATGCCATCATTCGCTGTCGTTTCACAATGTGCACGACTGCTGGGGTGTGATGTCATTCCATTCCACCGTGGACCAAATTCAGGGCCATGGACTTTGAATCGAGAGGAGGTCATGGAAATCCTCCCAAAAGTAGGCGTGATTGTACTCACACCAGTGATGAACCCCACTGGAGAGATGATTTCAGAGGATGATCAAGATTGGTTAATCGAAGTTACATCAAAAGCGGATGTCAACATTGTATCTGATGAGGTTTACCTTGACGCTGCGAAGGGTACGGAATTCTATAGACCGATGTATTTACGTTCCAATAATGCGATTTCAGTGAACTCATTGACAAAGACATATGGGTTGGGTCCACTTCGTTTTGGATGGATGATTGGGAATCCAAAGTTCATCCTGAATGCAAAGCATGCCTTCCAAAATTTGCAAGGGATGGCTAGCGCACCAACTGTTTCAATTGCAGGAGATGTATTTCCGCGATTAGACGAGGCGCTTGATGCCATTTGGCTGGCTCGGAAAAGAAATTTACCGAAACTGATCAAAGTACTCGAAAAACATGATATCGTTTGGTCGCCACCTCCATTCGGTATATTTGGGGCGTTCTCCATTGGAACTGACGCCGTCAAAGCCATGGCCGATTATGGCAAGCCATTGGGCCTTCTCGCAACACCCGGTGGCATGTTTCATTCAGAGCTCAAAGACTATCTTCGAATTGCATGGGGTAGTGACCCTGTTGCATTTGAGAAGGCAATGCCTGTCCTGTCACAGTTCCTAACAAGCATTCAAGAAGGAATTGCTTGAGGAGTGGATGATGCCGGAGGCAGTTGTTGCAATTACCGGTGCCTCTGGCGCCTTGTATGCCGAACGATTGCTTCGATCATTATCTGAGGCAGAATGGGATGTACTCCTTATCGTAACACGTGAGGGAGCCATCAATTTGGATCTTGAACTGGGTTTAACACCTGCAAGTTTGGCAGAAATATCTGGCGTTTCTCTTGAGGATAATGACAATCTCGCTGCTCGGTCAGCTTCAGGTTCTGCAAAAATTGACCATTATGTCATCTGTCCAGCCAGTGGCACGACGATTGGGAAAATTGCAGCGGGAATATCTGACAACTTGGTTACGCGTTCAGCACTTGTCGCATTGAAGGAGCGACGACCACTCATTGTGGTACCTCGAGAAGCTCCATTTGCGACTGTACATCTAGAAAATATGACGAAATTGTCTAATTGGGGCGTAGTTGTCCTTCCAGCAAGTCCAGGTTTCTATCATAATCCAACAAGTATTGACGATTTGGTCGACTTCGTAGTAGCTCGAATTCTAGATCAAATGGGCATTGAACACAAACTTGGACAACGTTGGACTGGTGAAGAGGTACAATAGACCCGTGCCTTGAAGAACGACGATGTTGCATGAGGAACTGTAAGGGGTGGTCCAGATGGGATATGAAGACCAAACTCACGTAGAACTGGGTAATTTGCTAAAAGAACGAGGAATTGCTGTTCCTCGAACCAAAGATGAGCGCATTGCTGCACTCATTTGGGATGATAAATCAGCTACAAATGCGATTCCAGTGGGCCGTTTGGATGTGTTCCAGGAACGTTTTCCTTGGGCAACGGTCCCAGTGATTGCCATCGTGCTGATGCTCATCGTCGGCGGTGGCCTAACAGCAATATTGTTCGGAGATACGATTATTGGTTGGTTTTCTGAAGATGATTTCGATGGAGAACTCATCGATTTCGATCCAGTACAAGCCCGTGCATTTGCAGAGGGTTTGATTGCTCTGGGAGATTCTGAATGGCAAGGGCGAATGAGTGGTACTGCCTCAGAACATGCTGCAGCACAATCGAACCTTGACAATTTCTCTGATTTCGGATTGGCCATCGAAGACAATTCATTCTCAGTGCCAATGTTTGAGATTCAAGAAGAACCGCAGCTATCCATCTGTATGCCGGGAATCCTTTTCCCACCCTGTGGTTTTACTGACCTTGGAAGCCAAGAGACGGTTTTTACCCACAGAACTGACTTTGTTCTCCAAGGATATTCAGGTTCAAACGACTATCAATATCAGGATCAAATTCCAGTGGTTGATTTAGGCAATGCCAGTGATGATGGAGTCTGGGAAAATGCCTCTGCAAGTATTGGACTTGTCTTTGGCCAGGGTGGAGTTTCCAGCAATACTCAACTCTTCATCAAGGCACAGGAGAATGATTTGTATGGCCTCATTCTTGTGACTTGGGACCCAACGGGTGGCGAAAATCCACCAAATAATTGCAAAATTCCAGGTGATGAAGGGCGCTGTGTTCCTTACTTCAAGTCAGTCGATACTAGCCAATTTGAGAACATGCCACCAGGCATCCCATTCATGATGGTAAGTGACCAAGTCGGTGAACAGATTCGAACCGATGTTGTCAATGGTGATGGAATAATCCGAATGATTGTGAACGTTGACAATCAGGGTGAGCGTGATGTCAAAGCACCTTGCGGTATACTACCTGGTCAAACAGATGAATTGATTATTTTCGGGGGCCATCACGACACGGTCTACAACGGACCTGGAGCTGTTGACGATACATCTGGATCTGCTTCCGTGCTTGAACTCGCTCGCCAATTTGCAAACATGGCTGAGAGTAAAGGTGAGCCATATTACACAATGAAATTCTGTACATGGGGAGGGGAAGAAGAAGGATTACACGGTTCAAAGGCCTTCGTCGCATCTTATATGGGAGACCTCCAAGAAAATCTACGCCTATACATCAATCTAGACATGAATCACGTGGACATTGATTTAGAAACTCGTGGCAATAGCCTGTGGATGTTTGGGAATGATGCACGGGACATGAAGTACATCAACCAAATTGTCGACCAATTCAATGAAGAAAATCCGCGTGGATTGGCCACTAGATATACGATTAATACACAGACTCTAGATGGGCCAAAGGGTTCGGATACTGGAATGCCATACAACTCTGATCATGGGCCCTTCGTTTACGATATTCAGCAGCAAGATGGAGATGAAAGAGGACGAGCAATCGTCTGTTATGGATCTGGCTCATGGGAATACCACACATTCCATGACGACATGGATCGATTCAATGAAGAGTCACTAGCGGTGAGTGGGATTATCTACGGTTCTTATGCTGCATGGTTGGCATGGGGATGATTCAATGGCATTACGTAGAGCGCATGCTAGTCACATCTTGTTACGTCAGAAATCGGATGCTGTTCGATTACTATCTGAAATTAATGAGGCTAGGAAACCTCAGAAGGCATTTGAGAAAGCAGCCAAGAAATACAGCAGTTGCCCAAGCGGGCAAAGTGGAGGGGACCTTGGTTGGTTCCATGAACGACAAATGGTACGTGAATTTAGTGCAGCCTGCTTTGAGCAACCCCTCAAAGAAGTGGATCGGTTTGTGAAGACCCAATTTGGCTATCATCTCATTTGGGTTCACGAGCGAGAAGAGTGAGGGATTGAAATGAGTACTATCATCGCTGTTGAAAACTACAAACTGAAGGGGAAGCATGGTGTTTTTGATTATGAAAGAGAGAAGGAACAGCCCTTTGTTGTCAGCATTTGGGTAATCCTCAAAGAACCTGCAAGTGATGATGATTTGACTTCAAGTGTTGATTATGGATTTCTTCAGCGAACTATTCATGACATCATAGCAAGAGGCGACTCTGTGAAAATGATGGAAACACTATGTGACAAAATCATCGAGAATGTGTCTGCACACCTCAACGTAGCAGGAGTCAAACTGCGAATGGAGAAACCTGATGCTCCAATGCCTCACAACGGTGGGTTGGCTGTTGTTGAACGAACTTGGCCTGAAGGCCATACTTTCTAATCAGGCTCCAACAGCAGTCAATACTGCCTCGTAATCTGGTTGGACACCTGGGTTTTCCCCAACCCATTTCCACATTACATCACCGTTATCATCCAAGATGAAAACGGCTCTCTCGCTTGCAGTATACCCTGGCATCCCTGCAAAGTCATGCAGTGCAACTCCATATGCCTCAACAGTTGAACGAGTATAATCAGACAATATAGGAAACGTGATTCCATTCTTCTCTGCAAAGGCTGCATTGGAAAACCGTGCATCTACGCAAATACCCAATACTGCTGTCGAGGCACCATTCAATCTGGATAGACTTTCTTCAAAAGTACACATTTCAGTAGTACAGATTCCTGTAAAGGCAGCTGGGAAAAACGCGAGAATTACTTTCTGTCCACTGAAGTCAGAAATACTGACTGTGTTGTTATATTGATCGAGCAAACTGAAGTTTGGGGCGGCATCACCAATATTGACCATGTCATACTCGTGCTACCACCACGCTAAGAACATGTTCCTGATGGCAGATGGCATGGGATGGCCTCAAGTTATATCATCGGATGTTGGCATCATCCTAATCACAACTGAAGATTGCCCTCACTGTACCGAATTACAGGCTATTTTATCCGAAAAACCACTGGATGTACCATACCATTGGATTGACAAATCTGATGCTGAAGAAATCTTTGCAATTTACCCACACTTTGAAGCAGCAATAGACGTTCTTCCCTTCGCTGGAATCTTCTCAAACGGGGAGATTGTTTCAGTCATTCGGGCGGCAACACCGGAACGCCTCAAAGAAGAACTCGAACACCTTTGAGAAAGCGATGACTTCTTCCGTCCTCAAAGAGGACGGGCGTACATGGAGGAGGGGATGAAGCAGGTTTTCGTCCCGGTCGTGGCCACCCCTGGTGGTGAAAAAACACAACTCGGCGTATTTTCCACAGAGCAAGATGCATGGGATGTGATGCGTGCATTCTTGGCCAAAGCCGGAGCCACAGACGTTGTAAGTGGCAGTATTGTGGCTTGGGAAATCGATTTCGTTGGAGAGGAAGGAGCGTTTGAACTGGCTGCCTTTGATCGAAGTAATTGTCCTGTTTGCGATGAAATGACATTTTGGGTCGAGGGTGATGACGAGAAGGCTCGATGCTATTTCCCTCGCTGTGGTGCTTGGATTGAGCAGAATGCCTACGACCCGAGCCGTTGGGATTGTGGTTGGCCTGCTGCCAATTGGAACAAGCGAGCCGAAGATTACGAACATGCCTACAAGGGACTCGTGGCAATGCGAGCCCAATCGGCATCTGCAGGAATGACGAATCGGATGTCTACTCGTGAATCTTGGTTAGATGAGAAGGACCGTGAGAGACGGACCATACAACAAAAGAAATTCGATTCAATGACTGAAGACATCACAGAGTGATAGTATGGTTGGCTGGATTTCTGCCATCATCGCATCGATGTTTGGGGCAGGAGAAACCATCGAAGAAATTCTTGAAGAAGAGGAATAGCTATTCCCAAAAATTACCCTATGAGTGCCACAAAAAATCACATTTCTTCGATGGGAATAATCCCCACCGCTTCACATCCGCGTCGCAAATGATCACGAGCCAATTCACTGATGATGAGGTTCTGGATGTTTACAACGCCTTCTTCAATGACATAATTGTCACGATAGAAGCGATTGTAATCTACGGCCAAAGCACTGAGCCATGCACAGAAATTGTGAGGGGCTCGAGATTCGATTGCAGTTTGGAGTACGTCGTTCATGTAAGCCATTCTTCGAACTAAATCGGCTGCAGAACCTGAAAGTTCAGCGGTATTGAGGCCCTCTGAGATGTCGACATCTCCAGCCTTGCGCTGAATTGAACATGCTCTAGCATGACTATACATGATGAATGGGGCACTATCGGCTTCAAGACTTAGTGCATCGGACCAACGGAATGTGATTCCCTTCTCAGGTGAGATTCGGGCAATGTTGAATCTTGTGGCACTGACACCAACAGCTTCCGAAATCTCCAACAATTTCCCCTCAGGCAAATCAGAGCGTATTTCTTTCACAGTTTCAAGAGCGCGTGCTTGAGCCTCGTCCAATAAATCATCCATGAATACGACATTTCCACGTCGTGTACTCATCTTTCCATCTGCCAATTTGGTGAAGGCATAGAATACCACTTCTGGTGCCTTGATGTTCAATTCATCCAAAGCGATCCCGACCTGTTTGGATTGCAATTTATGATCCTCGCCAAGAATGTTCAACAAACTGCCCGAGCGCGTCCATTTATGTTGATGATAAGCCAGATCTCGAGTTGCGTAGAGACTACTCCCATCGCCGCGGCGATAGTAGAATTGTGTCGATTTGCCCTTGACGCCCTTACTCTCCAATTCCAAGAAATGGGCTCCATTTTCGGCCACACCATGGAGTTCAGATGTCTGCAATTGATCCATCAAAATTTCGACACTACCATCGACGATGAATCTAGATTCCTTTGTGAAAGAATCAAAGGTAATTCCCATGCGAGCCAGAGTTACCAACATTCCATCAAGAATGGGTTGATAGGATGCTTCAAATCTAGCGAGAATATCTGCATCAGCCTCCTCACTCTTCTGAACCAATTCAGTTACACCTGAGTCGACTGTTGAATCTTTGGCCTTCAACAAATTTGCCGCTTGATACCAAAGAACACGGGCATGATCTTCTTTGTTTGAATGGGGTGATTCTTCAATTGGGATTTCACCCTCTGCTAGAATATTGTGAACTTGATTCTCTTCTAGATTTTCAAGTGCCCAACAAAGAATGCCCACTTGTTTCCCCATGTCGTCGACGTAGTACTCAGCGGTGACATCGTAACCTGAAGCACGATGCATGCGAACAAATGTATCACCTAAAACGGCATTTCTAGCACGTCCAACATGAAAGGGTCCGTTGGGATTGGCCGAGGTGTGTTCAATCAGGATTGAACCCTTGGACTCTGGTTCCTCCGACAACTGTGCTGCCAACCAAGCCATTGAGGCTCTGATGTTTACGTAAGGACCAACAGCAGCGGCTTGACCGATATCAAGTTCCAAAGCATTGACTATTTTTTGAGCCGTCTCATCAGGGGAGATTCCTAGTTGTTTGGCGAACGGAAAACAGGGCAATGCGAGGTCGCCTTGGCTTTCCTCTTTGGAACGCGATAGCATCTTCTTCCAATAATCTCCCTGGATGCCAACATTGGCCATGGCGGCTTCCATAGAAGGGAGAACTGCATCAATCAGTGCCTGCAAATAATCAACTCCACGGATATCGCAATATCGCTGCCAAGCCACCAAATGCTTCCATTAAGGTAGCACCTTCTTCAGTATCCAATGAAATTAATTTGACCTTGCTAGATGAATGTCCAGCCATTTCAGTAAATTCATCCATGAGGGAAATCGTATTATCTGGGTCTTCGCGAATTTGGTCAGATGCTGCGTTGCATGATGGACAGGGGGGGATTTCAACCAAACGATCAATGGTAATTTGCCAACGGTGTTGACATTGACGACAAGTGTAACCCTGGCGAATCTTTCGCAATGCTTCAGAAAGCAAGAGTGTGTCGACAGCACCCTGTTCGAGAGCACTTCGAAGCATCATCTCACCATAGGTTGCTTTGGGATGTTTCTGCATAATTTCAGACAAAAATTGGTCTACCAATTGACGCTCAGCATCCAATTCAATCTCATGCATCAGACCCCCTGCTCTCTGCACCAATTCACGCAGTCCTGATTCGTTAGAATACCCAACGTCGAAGGTGGGTTTGCGGACCAATTTTGTAATCTCATGATGGAAGAAATCTCCTTTGAGTACCTGGTCCTTGGTAGCACCAGGGCCCCCGATTATGATTCCCTCCATATTGTCAATCATGCCAAGCCAGTAATCACTTGCATGTTCGGCTGAACGCTTGAAAAATTTGTGAGCATGTTCTTCAATTAGTCTCTCGAAGCGTTGTGCTGATTGTCCACCTTGTCGGTGTTTACCCATGATATTAGATTGCATTTCTTCTTGACAGTGTACCGTTTTACCGCTAGCAACACCGTAGGCTGCCTCACCTCTGTCGATGACAAAAATTCCGTAGCAAGTTTTGTCGATGAGCATATCCTCTAATTGTGTGACTTCAAATGTGCTGTCACACCGGTAACGAAATGATCGGAAGGGTTCAGGGGGATTATCCAAAACAATAGTTGTCATTCTGGTCTTGTTATTGCCTACAATGACGTGACCCGTAAATATCGCAATGCCGTTGGGTGGTGTTTCCCTCATATTGTTAATCGAAGATACGGCGGATTCAATTGCATCTGATACGTGCTTCTTGGTTTGCTTCGATTTGATGTTGGCTGCCTGACCAAGTTCTTGGGTCAATTGTTGTCTTACGTCATGTATGGCCCTATCAGGTGGAATTATCACAGTTACAAGTTCAGTCCCCATGCCACGCATTCCACTCAAATCATCAAGCGCATTCTTGGCCTTGAGGCGGCGCTGCTGCATTTCTAGGTCCTCGGACATCGCGCTTCCTCATACGTGGCGGCGACTCGGACTTCATCAATCCTTCCGGCGGCGTAGCCGCCAAGAAGGGAAGGTGTCATGAATCGTCACTGATGCGAAGACCATGATGGCAGCCCCACTGGTCCTAGCCCTTGGCGGTAGTTTACTACGTCCTGAAGAGAGTGAAAGGCATGCTTGGTTGTCATCTCTTGCAGACCTACTTTCAGAATGCAATACGCCGATTGGCGTCGTTGTAGGAGGTGGGGCTCCGGCACGTGAGGCAATTGAATTGGCAAGCCCAGTCATAGATGATGTTGCATCACTGGATGAAATTGGGATTGCAGCCACTCGGTTAAATGCAGCAATTGTAGCACAAATACTGCAAGGAGCCGGTCTAGATGTTTTTCCAGGTATACCTTCGGACGTTGTTTCGGCTGCACGTGGACTTGGGGCACACGATGTCGTTGTGATGGGAGGAACTCGCCCCGGACACACTACTGATAACGTTGCAATCAGATTGGCAATCGAAGCTCAAGCAACCTGCTGCATCATTGCAACAAATGTTGATTATGTCTATTCATCTGACCCAAAAAGGGATGCAGATGCACAACCTATAGAATCCATGAACCTGTCTGAGTTACAAGAAATTGTAGGCCCACCGATCCATGGAAAGGCTGGAGGTTCAGCGGTAATTGACCCGATTGGAGTTCAAGCAGCCATCGACAACAATCTATCTCTAGCAGTCATTGACGGGAGAGAAATGAGCAGAGTCGCAGATGCTTTGGCCGGCAAGCCCTTCATTGGGACACGTGTCGAGGTGGGGTGAGAGAGATGGGGTCTAAGCAGAAACTCGCCGACCAAATTCGAGCCAATGCCGAGAAAGCAAAGGATGGAGAGAAAAAGAAAAAAGGCGGGAAAACTGGATTGCCTAAATCCTCAAGTTCGAATGCATACGTTGCACCACACCGCCATTGTGCAATTTGTCAATGCCCTATCTCACTCAATCGAGACCCTCCTGTATGTGGGACTACGAAGTGTGTTGAGGAATACGATAGTCGTCAAAGACAACGAAAACGTTGGAATATTCTACTTTACATTGCACCAGCAATCATGGTTGGTGCTTTGGTACTACAATTAATGAATACCTAGGAGGGACTAAGATGACAATGATGGTTCGAATAATGTCATTACTTCCCTTTGCTACGGGTTCGATTTGCATAATTTTAGTTCTAGTATCATTTTTTGGTTTTGCCTCGGGAACAATTGCTGATGAAATTCCGGCCCTACCTTGCTCAGAGGGTGATGTGGATGATTGTGTCACTGGAATGTCGGATGCCGATCTTGAGGTGCCATCGGCATTCTTTCTACTAGATGTTGAACTCGAAATTTCAATGGAATTAGATGACCTTGCTTGGATTGGAATTGTAGATTCTGAGAAAGTGCCCAGTGAATGTGCCCCAGGGGAAACTGGCCTGACGAATTGTACCGCGACAAATTACACATTCCTTGCCGGTGGCCCTCACCATGATGGTGTGATTAGTCATGGTCTACAACCTGGGAGTGTACGATTCGTCACTGGAGGAGACCCCGGTGCGACTGAAATTCAAGATAATGAAATTACTACAGAATGGTCCGTCCATCTCGCAACATGGGTTGAGGCCGTCCTCACCCTCACTGGAATTGGTCTATGCGCATCAGGAATGCACATGGCATTCCCAATGGCTGCAAAGCTTCGCAAGGACTGAGCCAAGGCGTGGCGTTCAAGAACCGAATGGGAGTGGGGTGAAACATGAGTGGATTCTGCTGTGGCGGATGTGGGGCCGCCATTGATGTCAGTGGATTGGAACCTGCATTTGCAGAAAGGAAGGTCTACTGTGTTCGCTGCGGCCATGTTACTGTGATTTGATTCAAACAGAATCATCGCGAACATGCCAATTTTCAGGCAATGTTAGTGGGTCGTTTTCTCTCATTTCACCAATCCTTTGTATGATTTCAAATCGCAATCTTTCGATCCCGGCTGGTGCTGTTGCACTAATTACGAGATGACCAGTCTCAGGGTTTCGAATCTCGGGGATTGGACCTTCTGGATTATCGATTAATGCAGCCTCCATTTCGCACACAGCTTGCCATTCATCTGAATCAATTCCCTCAATCAGGTCACCCTTGCCATCAATTACAATCAATGGTGTTTGGGGCAACAAACTGGCAACTTCATTCAGGAGATTGGTTTGTGCATCAATTCCCGTGCCACCCGTTTCTGTTGAGTCAAGTAAAAACAGGCATAAATCGCCGACGTGCTCCAATGCAGCAATCGCTTGCATCTCAATTTGATTGCGCTCCTCCATGGGCCTGTCCAGAAGTCCAGGGGTGTCTACAAGTTGATACTTCATTCGGCGATTGACGAAATGGCCAACGTGCAATTGTTTTGTCGTGAACGGATAGGCTGCAATTTCTGGTTTACCACTCGACATTGATGCAATCAGGGCAGATTTGCCAACATTGGGGGCTCCGGCGACAACCAAGCAAGGTTCAGTGGAATCAATCATTGGCAATGTGCGAAGTGTATCTCGAGCATTTCGAAGGAAATCCAGATTCCCTTGGATTCGACCCATGATGCTAGAAATACGACCATAGGCTTCCCTTCTGCACTCGTGCATAGGAGCTAAATTCACCATCCTACGCAATTTTTTCGCGTTCTGTTGTGAAATCTCAACGCATTTCAGAGCGGCCCATTGGCATGCTCCTAGACTTTGACGGTAGTCATCGCAACCAACCGCAGCCTCTACCATTGCCACATCAAAGGGTGACATTTTGTCTAGACTTGGCCACTTTTTGACCCAATCAAGAAGAGTGGCTGATAGGGTATCTCCAGCAGAACCAACCATCCTGGTCATTTGTTTACGTGTACGAAATACACGGTCTTTGTCAACAACTGCATCACCTGCCTTCTTCGCTTTACTGAATGCCTTATCCAGAAGCTCTTCCACGGTCAAGACGGTTGGAATACTTCGCCAAACTACCGAAACCATGCGTCCCCCTCATCCCCGGGGCGGAGCCCATCCCTCTTCAAACAAGAGGCTTGAGACTACCCATCGGTTCAAGAGCAACCGATGACTGGGGAGTTCGATTCCGATGCCAAATGATTCCCCTGACCTGCCCGATTGGGCCCTTTCAATTTGGGAGGACTTAGGCAAGCCCGATGTTTGTGAAGATGTACTTACTGGCCCACTTCTAGACCGTCGTGCAGGAATGCGACGTGATGATCTTGTAGAAGTCCTACTCGATGCCCGATCCTTGCCAAAAGGTGGTGAAGAATGGGTCAGAGGTCGCCTAATAGGGACCAACAAGATGAGTGTTGAAGTCTTAGATACCGATGGAATTTATCGTTATATTGCCAGAGATGTCATTGTCGAAGTTCGTTTAATCGCACATATGCGACCTGCATATATTGATGATAATGAATTACTACAATTTGAACGGGAAGACCAAAAGCGCCGAACCAAGATTCACGAGGATGTTGAGAAGAAAACCAAAGGCGGCGACGATGACCACCTCTGGGGTTGATGTTGGATTCGGCCTTGATTGGATTTCGATTCGGTGATTGCATGACTGGTTTAGCTCGACATATGTTCATTTGTACTCACGAACGACCGAGTTCTTCGTCACGCGAATGTTGTGCAGCGAAAAATAGCCTAGCCTTGATGAGATCCATCAAAAACGCAGCCAAAGTCGAACAAATTGACAATGTTCGTGTTCAAAAATCAGGTTGCTTAGGACATTGTGAAAATGGCATTTCTTGTGTTGTATATCCTGAAGGTGTTTGGTACACACTCTCTGGTGAAGAGAATGTCCCTGAACTTCTTGAACATCTTCGCTCAGGCACCATTGCAGAAGGCTTACGGATGACGATTGAGAATTGAATTGGGTGATTGACTATGACCAAGAATTTCGACTCTAATGATTTCAGTTCGTTTGTCGCCTCACGTCGCTCAACACGGGATTTCGAATCTACTCCAATTCCAGATGAATTGATTGAGGAAATCATTGCTGACGGACTCACATCCCCCAGTTGGAGCAATACTAGGCCATTTGTCGTTGCAGTCGCTAAAGGTGATGTCAGAGACCGACTCTCAAAGGAATTTCTTAGTCGCTTTGAAGCCATAAAAAGTGCTCGTGGAGAGGGTTTTTTCGCTAAAATGAAAGCCGTATTGAGAAGGAAAGGGTTACCAACTAGTAATTGGTTAATCATCCGGCCGTATCACAAAGATTTGATGCCCCGATCAAGACGAGTGGGGAAAGAAATGTTAACCCATATTGGGGTAGAAAGAGATGACAAAAAGGGAAGAGATGCCTTCTGGGCTAGAAATTACGAATTCTTTGGAGCACCTGTAGAACTATTTCTATTCACACATAAAAGTCTAGGGAAATTTGCCACATCAGATGCCGGACTTTTCATGCAGAATCTAATGTTGTCAGCCCATGCAAAAGGTCTAGGCACCTGCGCTCAAGGTTCAGTGGCAGTTTGGGAAGATGCAGTACGCAAAGAGTTCTCGATCAGCAAAAAATATTCTTTGCTATGCGGTATATGCGTAGGGTACCCAAGTGACGGGAAAATAAATTCGTTTAACGCGCATAGAATTCCTCCCTCAGAAATAATTGTGCCAGTCAAAAATAAGTAAATTGACTTCACGACGAAGCAATCACATTTTGACTGGTCGAGTCGCACCACAGGCCTGACACTTCAGTAACGTGGTTCGATCTTCCTTCAAGAAGGATGTATCTGGAGCATTGCACTGGTGACAAAGTATGAAGGTTCGAACATAGGCAACAATTCTTTCCTTGATTCTTCGAGGAGGAATTCGTCCCTTCAAAAGTATCCGGCCCTTGTCTCGAGTTCCACTGGTTCCAAGCTCATTCTGTAGGAAATGATAGACGTGGTCAGCATCTCTATCCATCATAGAAACCATTTCATTGAAATTGCGTAGAATTGTCTGTGAACCTTCGATAAGAACATCTGGCTCGGGTAATTTCCAACGACTTCGAGAGGATATATCCTCAGGGATATTGTCCCTTGCGCGGTCCAGTAAAGACTCGTAATCGAAGTCCGTCATCGTCTGGCCCACCTACATCCCCTTCTTGAGACCACCGACAGAACCAATGTATTCCAGCCGCCCCCGAGATGCGATGGAAGAGCCCTTGGAAGTTCGAATCGCGAGAATTCATCCGAATGCAAGGCTTCCTGAGCAGGGAAGTAATCTAGCAGCAGGCTTCGACCTCCACGCTGTAGAACGAATTGAAGTTCGGAAAGGCACGACTGAAATGTTGCCTACAGGACTTGTTCTCGCCATTCCTCCTGGCTGGGAGGGGCAAGTTAGATGCCGCTCAGGACTTGGTAAACGTGGGCTCATTCTCCCCAATGGTGTTGGAACAATAGATGCTGATTATAGAGGCGAATTGATGGTTCTCGCACACTGGATTGGGGAAGCCGATTCTTTCGTTGTCGAAAAAGGTGAAAGAATTGGTCAATTGTTGATAAAACGTGTCCCCGAAATTCGCTTTGTAGAAGTCGACAGGGAATCCCTAGATGATACTGACAGAGGAGAAGGCGGATTTGGCAGTACAGGTCGATTCTAGCGAGAGTCCTATGGACTCTGTGCGGTGATTTCATAGGAGTCCTACTCGCAGACAGTCTCGATTCACATGGCGTTAAGCATTGATGAACTGCGAGAAAAGGTCGCAGATTTGACTGGACAAGGACTCAATACACAACAAATTGCAGACGAGTTATCCATTTCACAACGAACCGTTATTTGGTTGAATAGTGGAGCGGCTGAAGTTGACCACCCCGATGACATTCGTATCGGATGGCGAACCATTGGTGCTCGCCCAAATCGAATCAATGCCATTGGTGCCATTATGGCAGACATTGTGCTTGAAGAATTGGAAGAAGTCGACACCATTGTTGGCATTAGCCTCAATGGAATCTTATTTGCTAATTCAATCGCAGATCAACTCGATGTTGATGTCGCTATATTCCGTTCTGTCTCCGAAGAAGGAGATGGACATCTCTCTAACAAGTACGGGAACGTGGCTGGCCGTAAGATCGTCGTCGTAGACGATGTATTGTCATCCGGTGATACAATGAGTCGAACAATCAAAACACTGCAAGAAGATGGAGCAGAAGTTCTTCTGAGTTTAGTGATGGTCAACAAGACTGAGGAGAATGCAATTTCTGGAGTGCCACTTCGTGGACTCATTCGAACCGTAAGAGTCTGAGGTGTACCATATGCACTGGGCTGATTCAATTGCGAAAGCCCTATCATATCGCGGTGGGAAACAAATCATCGCTTCAGGGATAACCCCCTCCGGAGAATTTCACATTGGCCATCTAAGAGAAATTTTGACTTCAGACATCATCAAGAGAGCCTGCCACCACAAGGGGATCGATGCTGAATTTGTGTTTTTTGTTGACGATGCAGACCCTCTTCGGAAAGTATACTCTTTTCTAGACGAATCATATGAACAGTTCATCGGCCATCAATTGGCCAATATCCCACCTCCTGATGAGAATGGCAAACCAGACTACGAACGATATGAAGCGGGCACCTCGTATGCCAAACATTTCCTTGAGCCATTCATTGAAGCACTCGGAAGAATCGGTGTGAAAATAGATGACATCATCTACAATTATGAAGCATATCAAAGCGGAGATGTGGCCAAAGATTCTCAAATGGCTTGCAACAAAGCCGATGAAATTCGAGAAATAATTGAAAGAGTCTCTGGGCGGGAATTGGATGAGGATTGGTTCCCATGGAACCCAATCGACTCCAAGGGCTCCATGGATGGAATTCGAATCACTGGATGGAATGATCCAATTGTGAGTTGGGTGGATTCTGAAGGAAATGAAGGTGAGTCGGATGTCACAAAGGGCGAGGGGAAATTGCCTTGGAGGGTTGATTGGCCCGCCAAATGGTCGTGGAGGGGAGTAACAATGGAACCGTTTGGTAAAGACCATGGGGCAGCCGGAGGTTCGTATGACACAGGTAAAGAAATCTGTAAATTATTAGGGAAAGAACCACCTTATCCAACAACATATGAATGGATTTCACTCAAAGGTGTCGGGGCGATGTCAAGTAGCACTGGAGTCTCCATAGGGCCCCTAGAGGCTCTAGAATTGGTACCACCGGAAATTCTCAGATATTTGATTGCAAGAAATAAACCAAATCGCCACATTGATTTCGATACTGGCAGCGCATTGATTGAACTTGCAGATGAATATCAAAAGAAACTAACTGAGATAGAGAACGGTCCACCAGGTGACTGGGATGAACTTAGTCGACGGCAGCAGGTCGCTTGGAAGAAAATGAAGGGACAACTCATCTTTTCACGGATTGACCCTGCTGACATTTCCGATTCCACGTCAAATCGTGTGACATTCAGACACTTGGCATTGCTTGCCCAAATTCGAAATAACGATGGAGATGTGTGGAATTCATTACGTCGCAGTGGATTGATTTATGGAGAACCAAGCGATGGACTTACACGTCGTTTGGAATTGATGCGATCATGGATTTCAAGCGAACATTTCCCTGAAGAATTTCGTTTGCGAATTCAAACAGAAATAGGCCAGGAGGCAAAGGAAAACATTGACGAACGAGATACTGAGTATCTGAAAGCAATCTTTTCCGGGTTATCCGAATGTCCATGGGAACCTGAAGAAATCAATGCAACTATTTGCAATGAGGCTAGAAATCGTGACATTCCATTACGAGATGCCTTTCAAACATTGTATTGGATTGTACTCAATCAGGACTATGGACCAAAATTGGCCAGTGTCCTATCTGAAATAGAACGGGAAACTGTTCTAAATCTACTGGAAATGGCAATTTAATTTCCTTTACTGAACATAGTTCAGAAACTCCAATCACCCACACGCTTGAAAGAGGATGCTTGTGTGGCCAGTCCAATGCCGGTGTATTGCCCCAGTTGTGAAGCCGGTGTTGAAGCAACGGCGAAATTCTGTTTGCAGTGTGGGCATGACTTGGAAACTGATGGCCCAATCACATCCACCGGACATGATGTAAGACAATTGAAAGAATTGATTCGTGGACGCGATGATTTATCCATGGCAGAGAAATTTGACCTCATTGCAAAAGTCGAAGAGGGTGAAAACCCCATCGAACTTGGCCTGGCTGCTCCTGCCGAAGGAAGTGGTGTGACTCCAGAACAAATGGAAAAGCAAGCTGAGGCACCTAAAGTAGTTCCAAAGGGTGGAATTTCGCAGGCTGCTATGAATTATACAACCAGTCCAGCAGCAGCAGCAGCAGTTGCATTAATGAGTTCCCAAACAGATGCATGGGGCCATATTCAATCAGGTACAATCAATACACGCGATCCTCTTTTCATTGAAGCAATGGCACTTGGTATGGAAGCAAGCCACCATATCCATGACATTGCAGCAGGTGGGATTGATGAAACAACTCTCACCAATGAAGATTTACGAGGAATTCCAGTTCTCAAACCACCCAAGCGTTCCTTCTGCCCCAAGTGTGGTTCGGATATCCATTCGCATACCATGCTACAGTGGAGAAAGTGGAGAGACCATTCAGGCGAGGTTGTCCAACTACAGGCTCAAGCAGCCATGGAGACTAGTTTGGTTCAGGTTGCCGCACACTACCTAACGGAAACACAAACCGCTGAAGCGCAAAGAGATGATTTGGCCAACCAATTGGCCGGATTAGACGAGGATTCAATGACTGAAAAAATTAGCAAGGAATTGCGCCCTAAGATTCTCAAGGAAGTCGAAGAAGAACTTCGAAAGAAGGTCGAACAAGAATTACGAGAGAGTATCGAAGAAGAAGTTCGAGCTGATATGGCTGCTCGAGGTGGAGGGCGAAAAGTGGTCTCGACCAGTAGTAGTTCAACATTCAAACCAAAATCAACCAAGAAGGCTGCAGCCCCTACGGTTCGCCGTGGCGCTACCAAGAAAACCTACGAAGGTGAGCCAGATGGAAAGGTGGATTGGTTCCTTGCAGATGCATTGGATACCGTTTTTGACCCGCATGGCACTGGAAAGGTCCTCAAGGCCAAGACCATTCTTGCCCGTTCAGCAGAGGGCAATGTACGGGTTCAAGATGTTGTCAGAATTTATTCAGCAGATGGTGAAGAAGGTCTCTCTGAATTGGCATGGACCAGCCCATTCACGAAGTATATCATCGAAGCATTCGATGCTTGCTGATCAGATATAATCGACAACCAAACGTCTCGGTTCAGGCATTCCTTCCTGAGCCACAGCGATTGCCTCACACTCCATCCTAGCACCAGACATTGTGGTCACAAAGGGAATATTCAGTTCGACAGCAAGGCGTCGCATCATATTCCCATCTAGCACTGCTCCACCACTGTTACGAGGCGTGTTGATGATGAGGTTGATTTTACCTGTACGCATCAAGTCTAGAGCGTCGGGACTTTGGCCCTCTGTAATTCTGTAGCAAGTCTCTACATCGAGGTCACCCACATCTCTCAGATGACGGGCGGTTCCCTTTGTTGCATGTAAGGTGAAACCCATTTCTTGTAGAGAACGTGCCATTGGGATCAGGTGTCCCTTGTCTTCATCCTTGACTGTAAGGTAAACACCACCTCTAGTCGGGACGGGAAGTTCAGTGGCCAAACGGGCCTTGAGATATGCTGATGCTGCATCTACGTGACTACCCATGACCTCTCCTGTGCTTTTCATTTCAGGGCCAGGGGCTGGATCAAGACCGCGTAATTTGAGGAAGGGGAAGACCGGTGCCTTTACGCAAACTGCATCAGTTTGACGTCTAGGAATTTCCATATTTTTCAATTGGTCACCAATTGTAATATGGGCGGCTATTCTTGCCAATGGGATTCCTGTAGCCTTGGCCACAAAGGGGAATGTTCGCGAACCTCGAGGATTGACTTCTAATACGTAGAGTTCGTTGCGGCAAATACAGAATTGAATGTTGAAGCAACCGCGAATATTCAAACCAATACCGATTGCTTTCGTCCACTCATGGACCATTGTAAGTATTTCCTCACTAACGTTCTGTGTTGGAATAAAACAAGTAGAATCACCACTGTGAATCCCTGCTTCTTCGAGGTGCTCCATCACAGCACCAACAAGAACATCTTCTCCGTCACAAACTGCATCGACATCCAATTCGATTGCACCACCAAGATATTCATCCACAAGCAATGGTTTGTCTGGAGCAATGTACGCATCTGCCATGTATGTCTCCAATTGAGCATCATCAGTCAATATCTCCATGCCACGGCCGCCAAGAACATATGATGGACGAACCAATACAGGATAGCCAATTTCTTCAACAGCAGCGCGAATTGCAGCTGGTGTTTTTCCAGTTCGACCCCTTGGAAGACGAATGATGCTGCGTTTGCCAAATTCCTCAAAGCGTTCTCGATCACTAGCCTCATCCACAGCATCAGGTGAGGTGCCTAGCATTGAACACTCAAGGCCTTGGTCACTAAGGTGAGGCATTCGTTCATCCAATGGCAATGCGAGATTGATGGCAGTTTGGCCGCCAAATTGCAGAAGTATACCATCGGCTCCTTCTCGGAGGAGGATTTCAGAGACACATTCTGTGGTCAAGGGTTCGAAGTACAAACGGTCCGATGTATCAAAATCTGTACTCACAGTTTCAGGATTATTGTTGACTATAATGGCTTCATGACCAGCCTCACGGATTGCTTGAACTGCATGTACTGCACCATAATCAAACTCAATTCCTTGTCCTATTCGAATAGGCCCTGAACCAATAACGACAAGTCGGCGTCGATCAACCTTCTTTTCTGTAGGGACATGATCAATGCCCACCGGAGCACTTCCCCCCTCGTATGTCGCATAATAGTAAGGTGTAACAGCAGCAAATTCAGCGGCACATGAATCTACCATTCTGAATCGTGGGTGTATTGCCAATTCATGACGGCGATGCATCACATCAATTTCTGTTCGACCTTTTGGCAAACGATTCCATCCAGTAGCAGGGAATCCTGAGATTGCATCTGCAATGTGTGCATCTGTAAATCCAAGACCTTTCCATTTCCTCATTTGTGCTTCAGTAATTTGACTTGCGTCGCAATTAGAAGCAACTATTTCCGCTTCGACTTCAGCAATTCGCTTGAAGCGATGCAAGAACCAACGAGTGATGTTCCCTGTACCTTCGCGAACTTCTTCGATGCCCATGCCACGTCTGAAGGCTTCGACAAGAGCCCCCATTCTTCGATCTGTGGCCACCTTCAGCCAATCATCAAGGACATCTTGTGGCAATGGTTCGTGTGCACGTTCATCCATCGACTCCCCATCACTTGCATCGGCAAGAGTGAGGGGGCGAGGATGTGGTTGCCCATACTCGAGTGATGCGATTGCTTTGAGGAATGCTTCTTCGAAATTGCGGCCGATTGCCATTACTTCACCAGTAGACTTCATGCTCGTCCCCAATGTTCGATCTGCGGTACGGAACTTGTCGAATGGCCAGCGTGGAATTTTGACCACCGCGTAATCAAGGGTCGGTTCGAAAGCAGCAGTTGTGCCTTCACCTGTAATTGGATTGGGGAGTTCATCTAGAGTATAACCGACTGCAATAAGAGCAGCCATCCGAGCAATTGGATAACCTGTCGCCTTGGATGCCAATGCAGAGGAACGAGATACGCGTGGGTTGACTTCGATTACACGGAATTCGCCGGTATCCTGGTTAACTGTAAACTGAACATTGCAACCACCTTTGATGTCAAGACGGCGGATTAGACGTAGAGCCGCATCTCTAAGGCCCTGATGGTCCCTGTCAGAAAGTGTCTGCGCTGGGGCGACAACAACGGATTCACCGGTATGTATCCCCATTGGGTCAATATTTTCCATCGTACAAACGATAGTGCAGTTATCACTGGCATCGCGCATGACTTCGTATTCAAATTCCTGCCAACCGAGAATACTCTCTTCGATGAGAACTTGGCCAATTTGTGAATGGAGGATACCTTGACTGGCAATCTCAACCAATTCACCAGTATTCCAAGCGGTACCTCCGCCCAATCCACCCAAGGTGAAAGCAGGTCGAATCAATATCGGATACTTTCCAAGTTCATCAGCTGCGGAAAGGACTTCTTCAATAGAATTACAGGCCATCGCCTGAGAAATAGGCAAATCAATTTCTTCACAAACTTGATTGAAAAGGTCCCGGTCTTCGGCCTCATCAATGGACCGCAAATTACAGCCAATAAGTTCGACACCCAATTCAGCAAGAGCACCACTGTGAGCCAAATTACTGGCAATGTTTAGGGCAGTTTGACCACCCATTCCGGCGAGCAGTGCATCGGGCTTCTCAATTTCCAGAATGCGTTTGACTACGTCTGGTAACAATGGTTCAATGTAAATCCGGTCGGCCATTTCAGGGTCGTTTTGAATTGTTGCTGGATTCGAGTTGACCAATACAACCTCATAACCATCCGCACGAAGTGCCCGGCAGGCTTGTGACCCTGAGAAATCGAATTCGGCAGCTTGTCCAATACGTATGGGTCCACTACCCAGAATCATCACTTTTTGGAGGTCATCTCGTCTTGGCATTGGCTTTCACCTCCAGATGGCTTGCAATTAGATTTGCAAATCGATCGAATAGTGGATTTGCATCGTGAGGACCAGGGCATGCTTCGGGATGATATTGGATGGTGAAGGCAGGTCGACCCTTTACATCCAAACCTTCCACTGTACGGTCGTTTGCATTGACAAAACGAACCTCGACATCACAGCCTGTTAGATTCTTGACTTCACCGGAATTTGCCCCAGATGGATGTGGTGCAAGCATTCCCTTGACGGGATCTTCAACAGCAAAACCGTGGTTCTGACTGGTGATACTCACCTTTTGAGTTTGTAAATCGAGAACTGGTTGGTTTCCTCCACGGTGTCCATAGCGTAATTTGTAGGTCCGCAAACCACTGGCCAATCCCATCAATTGGTGGCCCAAGCAGATGCCCATGACTGGCATTCCCTCTTTGGTTGCCTGAGCCAAGGTTTGGCGCGCAGACGTTGCCTTGCCAGGATGTGCAGGGTCACCAGGGCCATTGCTGGCAAACAGAGCGTCAATTTCGTAAGTCTCTTTCAATTCTGACCAAGAAATATCAGGTGGACACCAAAGCACTTCAAATCGAGAACAAAGTTCTCGGAGGATGTTGTATTTGATTCCACAATCCAATGCAGCTACACGAGGCAATGGATTCCCTTCCGAATCTGTCGCCCCCTCATTGAGGAATACTGCATCGTCTCGGCTGACCTCATCGGCGAGGTCTGCTAAATCAGGAGATTCCATCTTTTCCAATATTGCAGACATTTCGGCTTCCTTTTCAATCGGTCCAAAAATGCTGAGGATTACCCCATACTCTCTCACACGACGAGTAACTGCTCTAGTATCAATTCCTGAAATTCCAGGTATACCATGTGCCAAAAGAAGGTCGTGAACGGTTCCAATACAATGTCTGTGGTCGGGTTCCATCATGAGTTCGCGGCAAACGACGCCCCGAGGCCAAACTCCAGCAGATTCAGAAATCCCCGGTGCAATTCCATAATTGCCAAGCAATGGCCATGTGAATGTGAGTACTTGGCCGGCAAAGGAAGGATCTGTTAGAGATTCTTGGTAACCTGTCATATTCGTGGTGAATACCAATTCACCTTCTGCAATCACTGATGCCCCGAATAAATTACCTTCATGTCGAGAACCATCTGCGAGCAACAATACACCTCTTCCGCTTGCTTCCGGATGGTTTTGAGAGGGGGTATTTGGCAGTAAAAAATCAGCTGCATCTCGGGCAATGAATGCTTTCGAAACACCAGATTGGCCAGAACCGGGAGAGAAGCCCCCTGTTACCGACACCCGCGCACCCTCGGACTCTCCCTGAAATCCGGTTATAATCATTCAGATGATTCCGAATCTTCATCACGGTCAATGACGACCTTTCCAGAAGGGTGTGGTTGGACCTGTAAACGGGCATCTGGGAACTGTTCTGGTCCAGCGACGCCCCCCATCAGTTCAGACATGAAGAGAGCCAGTGCAGCAACCTCAGAATGAGGTTGGTGTCCAACCGCCACATTGTGATCTGCCAATTTGTAGATTTCACCGGGCACTTTCACACCACCAACCACCACTGCAATTGGGGCATCTATGGGGATTTCTTGAGTGACTGAATCATGGGGTTCACCATACATTGTGAGATGTACGATTCTGCCACCCTGTTTGGCAAAGTGACGAAGGTAACCCATGGGCTTGCCGTGATATTCAGAAGAGAAATCACCACCGAAGTTTTCTGTGACATTCGTCATCGTATCCAATACACCCTGGTCATCATCTCCACAGAGAACGAAGTGGTTTGCACCCAAGGCTCGAGCCGTTAGGCCAAGATGACTTGTGATACGCTTGTCGCGTTGCTGTCGATGGCCAAGACGGACCACCGTGACGTCGGGTCGCACGGATTCAGGCCGAGGATGCCGCTTCTTCAGCCTGTCCCTCTGCCGGAGCACCACCAAGAGGTGAAATGTCAACAGGGAAGTTGGCAAGTAAATCCCGAACCCACCGTAGTAACAATGCATCTAGGAACATTGAGGCACAGTAGTGTACCATGACACCGAGTGCTAACAATCGTGCCGAATGTAGAATCATCACTGTCTGAGCCCCGCCAAACGCCATATGGCCAATGGGCTCGATGGCCAAGAACAAAGCGAGGATAAGCATTGCACCAGATACTAGACCTGCCCAAGGTTGGCTCTTTTCCCTTGACAACTTCATCAAGGTGGTGGCAATGAAAACAAGGAAGGGAACCATTGCTGCAACCCAACTGAAATTCATGTCGAAAATTAGTGAAGGTTCAGCTTCTTTAGAACCGAACATCTCCCCAGATACAATGACTGTAAGCCACCAAAATAGAGCCACAGCCATCAGTAGAATTCCCGCTGCTGTGGCATTACGATACACCATCTGACCCATTTCATGCCGGTCACCGGGTTGTAATCTTTGCAATATTGACTCTGCCAGTTCAAGTGTGTCCGCAGTTGGAACTGTGGATTCACCACCATAGGATTCCAAGTCAGAGTAGGAAATCATTCCATCCTCATCCCCATCACCCATTGGCACAAGTGCCATGCTTTCTGGATCGCCTGCGCCTTCCACAAGAGGCCAACGCCCTCTCCACACATCATAAACCATGCCGTTGCACCGGGGGTCAACATGGACGACTTGCGACCCTTTCTGCGCCGCCGCCCTGATGGGCGATGTCGACTAATGGGCATCCTAAACGTCACACCAGACTCCTTCCATGCAGCCTCAAGAGTTGATTTGGATTCTGCAGTCAATCGTGGATTGAAAATGTGGTCATCCGGTGCGGATTGGATCGATGTCGGCGGTGAATCTACTCGCCCTGGGGCTGAACCCGTAGATGAAATCCAAGAAATGGGCCGAGTCATACCTGTCATCCAAGCCCTTCGCAAAGCAAATCCAACAGGTCTAATTTCCATTGATACACGACGAGCAGAGGTTGCAAAGGCTGCATTGGATGCTGGTGCGAATCTAATCAATGATGTCAGTGGATTGCGTGACCCGGCAATGGAAGCCTTGGTTTTGGAACAAGGTTGTGCAGTCTGCATCATGCATATGCAGGGTGAACCTGGAAATATGCAGCAAAATCCAACATACGAAAATGTGTTTGAAGAAGTCTATGATTCATTGACAAACACTGCAAACAGATTGGTCGACAAAGGCCATGAATCGAGCCTGATTTGTCTAGACCCCGGAATTGGATTCGGCAAGAGCCTTACCCACAACTTGGAATTGCTTCACGAACGTAGTGATTCGAACTATAGCATACTTTGGGGTGTCAGTCGAAAATCAATGTTTGCTCAATTACTCGGCAGAAATGATTCTGAACAGAGATTGGCAGGGACACTGGGGGTCGCCGCCCATGCCATGCTAGAAGGTGTGGATCTTTTGCGAGTACACGATGTTGAGGCCCACAATGATTTACTCACCACATTGGCAACCCTGCGCCCGGAGTTGGATTCATGACTGTGGTGGACATTGACGGAAATCTTCGATTGTTGGGAACTGCACACATCTCCAAGACAAGTGCAGAAGCCGCACGACGGGAAGTGGCTGAATATGACCCCGACATCGTCGCCATTGAATTGTGCAAGAGTCGACTGGATGCACTATCGCAACCTGAACGATTTGACAATGAGACCCTAGGAAAGGTCCTGAAGGAAGGGAAAGCCCCTCTTGTTTTGTTCCAATCCATGCTGGCTGTTGAACAGCGACGAATGGGGATGGCTGAAGGTGAGAAACCTGGTACAGATTTGTTGGCCGCAATTGAGGCTGCATCCCTAGCAGAAAAAGAAGTGGCTTTGGTTGACCGTGACATACAGACCACGCTCCGTAGAGCTTGGCGAAGAATGCGATTTCGTGAAAAATGGAAAGTAATGTCTGCACTTCTCTTTGAAGAAGAGGATGAAGATGAAGAGTTGAATGTCGATGAACTGCTCGAGAATACCGACCTCATTACTGAATTAATGGGTGAATTACGAGAAGTTGCCCCCGGTGCTGGCGAAGTCCTGATTGATGAACGAGATGAATTTCTAGCCGGAAGTATTCAGAAACTACGCCCTAAAGGGAAAGTTTTGGCCGTAATCGGTGCTGGTCATTTGGAAGGTGTTGCAAATCACCTTAGAAAAAATCAGCCACTGGATAATGATCGATGGAGTGAATTGAATCATTTGGAACCACCACACCCTGTATGGAAAGTTGTCAAATGGGCAATTCCAGTTCTAATGCTGGGCCTGTTTGTTTGGATGGCCTCGCAAGGAGATGTAGCCGCACTGAAAGATGCTGCCATTACTTGGTTGGCACTTAATGCAGTATTGGCAGCATTGGGTGCATTAATTGCACGCGGCCACCCCCTATCGATTCTGACCGCTGCGGTAGCAAGTCCGATTACATCGCTAAATCCAATGCTCGCAGCAGGTTGGTTTGCAGGACTTGTTCAACTGAAAGTTGCCGCACCTTCAACCAAAGATTTGCAATCATTCCTCAAACTGGATCAACTATCCCTGTTCTGGAAGAACAAAGTCGGTCGTGTCTTACTTGTGACTGCGCTGGCCAATCTAGGTTCGACCGCAGGTGCATGGATTGCAGGGAGTGCAATCATCAGCAGTATTCTGTGAGTTTATGCTACGACAACTGAATTGTCACCAGCAACAGCTGTGCCACGGTATGTGACATAGATGTCAATCTGACATGCACCACTGCCACCACAAATGTTCGCATAATTCTCTGACAGGGTTAGGAACTCGTCGGTTTCCCAGACGTTGTCATCATTTCCATCTTGTCCAATTATGCAGTCTGCACTTGT
>Ga0066850_10000237_pt1 | contig 30642 bp, 46 predicted proteins | sample ETNtaG_4_FD_67282 | JGI IMG/M metagenome (GOLD analysis project Ga0066850, IMG submission 67282) | Marine microbial and viral communities from oxygen minimum zone, Eastern Pacific Ocean - ETNP201406SV67 | ecosystem: Environmental > Aquatic > Marine > Oceanic | place: Pacific Ocean: Eastern... | reverse complement strand
TTTGTTTGTACTTGTCGCTGGTTATCATATACGCCTATTCCGTAACCACATAAAAGCGGGATCTTTTTTTAATAATAAATAAAATGAAAAACTACGATTACGAAGATGATTATTGCCCCTGCTGCGGTCAGCGGTATTGGTAATATTTGACCCTGAAATGACATTTAAAGAATTAGAATTCACGGACATATCCGAAACGCACGGAGAAGGCGGAAAGCAAGCCTACGTTGAACTCGGAGATGGTTATGACTTTTCAGTTGTTAAGCACAAGCACTCATACGGCAGCGAAAAAGGTTTGTATGAGATTGCTGTATTTTTTAAGAACCACATGGTTGATCCTGCTGATTGGGGTGATACCGTTAAGGGTTGGATGAATGAGAATGATGTAGAGTATTGGCTGAATTACATTAACGAATTAAGAAAAAAAAGTATTGACAGCTAAAGATCTTTTTGATAGTATATAAGAACGATGACGCAAGTAGAAGTTTATTACAACCTGCACAAGAAGTGCTTAAGTGTTCGAGACTCCAAGACAGGCTTGGTGGTTAAGCATACCCACGCCATTAAGTTGACGGGAGACAAGCGCGGATACAGGAGCGGAATCATTCATTTTAGCGTGAGCGAAAAAGGTCGCCAACGCGTACTAGAGCAGAAGCGTAAGAATGTTCATGCTTATGTCAAAGGGTGTGTGATTTTAAATAAGGTCAAGGGCTTGGAGGATCGCAAGGCTCGTAAGCCAAAGACGTTGCGACAGGTGACTTACAATCCTTACAAGTACGAAAGCTTTGTAGATGTTAAAACTGGCAAACCAGTTGAGTATGCCAAAGAGGTTTTTATCGATGGACGTAAAGTCTACATCGTAAAAGAATACAAATGATCTTTGAAATTTAGGGACTCGACGGAGACCCTAGGAGAGTGACCGAACAAGCTGTTGTCATAGCAGCTAAGGTGTAATGCCACAGACTAGGAGACCACCAATCTCTTGGGGGTTTGTGGGGTTAGCGCGAAGTAGGGACAGACTTGAACTATCTTGGCTGTGACCCTGAAATCGTTGGAGGCAAACAAGAAATCCTCCCTCTCATTAATTTAAAAAAATGTGTTGACTTACGAAACTAAATGTAGTAAGTTAATCTCAGTTGCAGGGGAAGATGCCCTAAACGGTTGGCAACAACGCCTTCCGTCACTAGATGCCCAAGCCCTGCAAACTACCCACGACAAAGATGCGTTTAATACAGGACGCGATTTGCAAGCGTTAAGACTCATGAGGCCTTGCATAATACAAAACCGTGGGATCAATTTATGTTGGTGAAGTTGGTGCTAAAGTGCAATTAGCAGCCTGACGCAGGAAAGCCCCTAGTGGAAGCGCGACGAAGCTAGACGGTGACACGATACTGGTCGGGTCGGGTTCGAATCCTGACACCAGCAACAATTTAAGTGGTGTGTGTTATAACCTCTGACGCACGGAAACCGGACCACATGGAAACGGGCCTATAGGGTGTTAAGTACCGCACCACTTATTAGGAGAGAAACATACTCGTTGAAATAAAGGCGCAGCCTTAAATGCCACTATACGAAGAAAGTGGAGCCGAAAGGTGGGGAAACGGGAAACCGCCGATGTTATCTCTCTAGGTTTGCTCGGAGGCGAAACACAGCCTTGGCAGGACTAACGCAGCGAACAGGACACGCGACCTGTTAGGGGCGAGTAAGCACGAGCAGACTGTTTTTTTATTGACTATAGAAATAACTCTGATACAATCAAGCCATGTTAAGACACGTTAGCCAAGTAATGACAAGTTGGGATGTTTATCTCGACAAAGAGAAGATTGATACAGTCTTCTATCTACCATCATGCGAACTAGAGGATGTTCGGGATATGCTTATCAAACATGATGGATACGACCACCGAATCGAGATCGTAAAACGCGATCCAATTGGGTCTTGACTTTATTTATAATAGAGTTACGATTCCCCCAGCCTCACGGTTGGGGCCTTTTATGAATACATTAAACCACTTCAAAGTTAACGGAATAGAAGTTTATTTAGACAAGACAAATAAGAACATCTCAATTGCCCCGACTGGGGACGAAGAGACCGTGCCTAAACGAAGACAAATGGCCATCTTCAAATATTTATCAGAAGAAGGATTCTTAGATACTGAAGAGGTTTTTGACAATAAAAAAGGCATTGACAATGACGATGAGCTTTGGTAGGATTTACCCAGCATGAAAAACATAGTTATACTAATTGCATTAGCTGCCAGCGTTTTTAGTGGTGAAAAAGAACAACGGATCATTGCTCTCACCATTCTTGGAGAAGCGCGTGGCGAAGGCACAGGTGGGATGTACGCCGTAGGATGTGTCATTCAGGAACGGGCGAGAGAAAGCAACCTCACGCCAGCAAAGGTATGTCACGCACCTTATCAATTCAGCGTTTGGAACGCTGGTAAGGGAAAGATCAAGAAAGAGAGCGAGCTAAGTGACTTGTGGAAATCTAAATCTGCCCCTTACGCCAAAACGCTTGCTTTAGCAATCGACAGCGGATACGATCTCGCGCAGACGTTTACTGGCAACGCCGATCATTATTACAGTAAAAAAATGATGAAGAGTCCTCCTTCTTGGGCATACAAAATAGACAAGCGCACAGGGAAGTTTTTAAGAGATAAGGAAGGAAACAAAATCTCTGTTAAGCCCACAAAGGTTATCGGCAACCATGTGTTTTATAATTTGAGGTAGTCTCCTTTCTTCTGCCTCACTACCAGAAACCCTCGCTCCTTCTATACCTCCTCGGAGCGGGGGTTTTATTTTAATGTAAATATAGTAAATGTTTCAGGGTCAATTAGGTCAAATAAACTGATTCAATTAGGGTCAAATAAATCGACCATCTTTTTCACGACCTAACAAATAAGTGTTATTTTTTAGGGTCAATAACTATCTAGGGTCGAAAAAATTTCGTGAAAAGGGGTGTTTTCTCCGGTGCGAAAATCGGCAAAAACACGAAAACTTCAGGGTCAATTTGACAATAAAAAAACGGAAAGGTTTCCCTTTCCGCCTTTGGTTGTTATGAGAGCAGCCTATCTGAATCCACCTGCTGCTCGGCTTCACTCTGTATGGCTTCATCGTACCACCGCGCAGGGTTCCAACTGTCGTTGTATCCCTTTTGGTAAAAGGGCTTTAACCAATTCTCAATGTCCGAGACTGACACGGTTTCAGGGTCAACTTTATTGCCGTCCTCATCTTCGATTTTGTCGATGCTGATGATGCCGTTGTTGCCAATTTCAACCTCTATCAGAACATCGGTTCCCCGCGCACCCCAAAACTCATATGGGCCGATTCCATTGTCAACCATTTCAGCGTCATACCCAACGGTGACTTCAACGCTATACAGTTTGCCGTTCTTTTCAACTTCCTCAAAGAGATGTTCAAATTCGTAGTCGTAGCTCATGGTTCTTATAGTACAGGGTTTTATTTTTATTACAAGAAAAAGTTATTCACAGTTTCAGGGTCAAATATCACAGCGTGAACTGTTCAGGTTTGGGGCGGAGTTCAGGACAAGTTGATTTGTTGTGTCCTTTTGGATCTAGTATACCGTAGCAATTACTGCACTTGTAAGTTTTCCTTTGCTTCTTTTCAGGGTCGAAAATACTGGGTGCTCCAGTTACTTGCACCTCGTAATTAAAGCCAGCCACATAGCTCGGCTCGGACAATTTGATTACTTTTGCCTTCGCTCCCTTTTGCCTTTGTGATTTGGCCCAGAGGTCTGCTCCTCTTTTAGTGAAGAAAAAATTATTATTCATTATTCTCCCATGAAGTTAATGTCTTGCCAAACTTGGGAATCCCATTCTTCGACACCGGAAGAATTGGTTCCCCAGAGTTCCCACGCTTCCTCTGGTTGGACTTGGATTAGGTCGCGCAGTTCATCCTGCGGGTTAACTTTTGAGTTTGGGTTGTTCGTATCGCTCATCATGTTTTTATTAAACTATAGATTCGTTTTTATTGCAAGAAAAAACTTCGCAGAGTTATTCACAAAGCCTAGCTAATTTAGGGTCGAATTTTTCTAACTCTTTCAAGCTCTTTTCCTTTTCCCTCTGCCCTTGACAAAAATCAGCAATCTTACGGTGAACGAGATCTTCGATGTCCTGCTCTTTGTAAGTAGCGTATCTAGGGTCAATTCCCTCAGAGTAAATGTTTTTATCCTGAAAGTATTGGTGGATTTCGTTGTTGATTTCTTTGATTAGGCCGAAAACTTCGGATCTTTGTTTGTAGTTCATATATTTAATTATTCAGGGTCGAATTAGTTTCTTTCAAGGATTGATTCACAGTTGATCTTCGTGGCAGCAGCCTTGCCAATCCTCCTCTGCTGGGGTGTTTTGGGGGGTTCCGTCGATGGTGAGCTTGCCAACGGAATTTCCATTGACATCAAGAGCAAAAACCGCGTCACCGACATGAGCGATGCTGTGCCACTCAACGTCTTCAGCCACCTTCCTCAATATGCGAGCCAGTTCGACTGCGGGTTGATTCTCAAACGCTGCGTTGTCCATCTTGATCTTAAAGTTCGCTTCCATTTGTTTATTGAACACTAAATTCGTTTTCGTTACAAGAATAAAATTACAAAGTTATTAACAATTAATCTCCCCACAGTTGCGTTTCAGGGTCGAATTCACCGTCGCAATTCTCTGCCAGAGGTGTTGCGCCTTTTTTGATGCCGATCCGAAAAACGGAGTTGCACCTGTAATCTTCCGTTGGGCCGACGTAGGTGATCTCGAAACCTTCGGTCTCGTTGTGGAAGCGAACGGGATAACCGCCCTCTCGGAAGTCATTGTCTTCGAGCGGCTTCACACCTTGACGCAGCAACGCAGCGTACTGGGATAAAACATTGGCAACTTCCTCGTTGTCCATTGCGTCGTTGATAGTTAGCTCGGCGGCTCCATCCATTTTCATATCTAGTACTGAATACATGCGTTTATTAAACAGTGAAAACGATTTCATTGCAAGAATTATTTTCGTTATTTATTCCCAGCTTATTCACAACCTAACAAATAAGAGCAGCTTTCAGGGTCAAAAGCGCCAGCTTTTTCACGACCTAACAAATAAAGCGCTTTATCAGGGTCAAATCTATCTAGGGTCGAAGACCTATTCAGGGTCGAAAAATGGGCGGCGTGGGAAAAAACCAAAAACCCACACCGCCCGTGTTATGACGTAATTTATAAAGCTTGCAAGGCTGCTGCTGCTTCGGATCCTTTTGGCTGGACTCCGTGAATTAGCAGTGCAAAGTCTTTTTTGCCATAAGCTGCGTGTTCGTCGTCTTGGTCAATTTCAAGCTTTTGCAATTGTGCTTCTTCTTTACTGAAGACAACTTTTGCTTCTTTGAGTGAAAGCTTTTTGATCATATCGTCAAACTTGCCACCACGGGACGCAGTCAATACTAAATTTTCTGGTTTATCAATTCCAGAAATAATTTTCAAGCTCTTCGTGTACGAATAAAAAATCTTTTCGGGATTGCGCTTGGCAACTTCACACCACGCCAAAAAATAGTTGCGGGAAAAATAATCGCCTCCAACGTGGACGCGCACGATATCAAATTTTTTCGGCAAACTTTCGGTAATGAGATCCGCGCAAGCTTCCACACTCTTCTTTAGAGCATTCTTTATCAGGGTCAAATTGTGCCAAACTGATTCACGGAGAGAAGGAAAAACCGCCTCAAGTGAAGCCATGAAGCAGCGAAATTCTGTTTGCTTTCCGTCTTTGACTTTTCCGGTCGTCTTGTCAGCCTTTGCAAGGCAATCCTTTGCACCGGGGCAAGTGTGTCCACTTGGCAAGGTAAAGGTGATTAATTTCACACCGCGTTTGGCCTGTAGTTTTTTGAGCTTTGAATTTGGCTTTCCGAATTTTAGTTTGGCGTTTCTCATAACAGAAAAGAGAATAACAGATATTAATATTTAGGCAAGAATTATTTTCGTTATTCTATTCACAATTAAACTCTTTTTGGTAATAAAAAACCATTGACAAAATCTCGGCTTTTTGGTATCATATCAAATAAACACTCTATCTAGGGTCGAAAGCGTAGCTTTCAGGGTCAAAAAAAGGAGGCCTCCCGCTGACGGAGACCTCCTCTGTTATGCACACCAACCAAAAAATCATTTTATTCAGGGGCGAATTATTCTTGACATATTTTTTCCAGTATATAAAAGACAAGTACGAAGATTAAAATCTCCGTCATAAGCTGACGGAGTATTGATGTTGATATTTAGAATTTGCCGAATATTGAACTGGCTCCTCCTCTTTCAGGGTCGAATTTTCCTCATCGATTTCCCTGTGAATGTCCCGCAGCATTTCCATACCAACGGCCCATAATTTCCACGACTCAAGTTCGCGCTCTGCTCTCGTTTGTGTTTGTTCGCTCATGACTTTGTAAATCTACACTAATTATTTTCGTATGTCCATGATTATTTTCGTAAAGTTATTCACACCTCTACTTTTTCAGGGTCGAATTTTCTGTTCGCTTCTGCCTCTAGGTCTGCCCAATCGAAAAATTTGGCAAACTCATCGTCGCGCACATCGGCGGGAATTGTCGCGCATTGATCCCATCCGCGAATGATGGATTGAAAGGCCAAGCCACCTTGGCATTTGAGGGAATTGACTACCGCGATAACGGTAGCGGCACGGTCAGGAGCATTCTCCACCACAAGCGTATTCCCGCCCTTAAATTTCCAGTAGTGGCATGGCTCGTCGTTGTGGATGCCGTAGTTCTCGATGTCTTGAATTTGGATGATGTAGTTCGTTTGCATGATTAGATTAAATACTAAAATTGATTTGATTGCGAGAAAAAGTTATTCACAATTTCACATTGATTCAGGGTCGAATTTTCAGGCTACTCCTTCAAATCCGGCACTATTCAAAGCTTCTTCTGCTGCTGCTTCCACCATATGCTGCCAATCTGCCTCATCGATTTCCTTCCACCAAAAACTGTGAAAATCAATATCTGGCAAATCGTGGATCCCCATACCGCAGCGACCTTCAACTTGCGCGTCTACTTCTTGAATGAATTTTTTGAATGTAGTATTTCTCATAACGCGTTTATTAAATCACAGAATCGTTTTTGATACAATAAAAACTTATTCACAATCCGCCCACAATTTTGTGAACAAGTCAAATAATGAAGCATTTCAGGGTCAATCAGGGTCGAAGACCTATTCAGGGTCAAATTTTTTGGGCAACAAAAAACCACCCTAGTAGATAGGGTGGCTTGCTTCCTCCTTGGGAATTTGAATTTACATTTCTGCCAGCATCGCTTCCCGTGCGGTGGTTTGGATTTCTGGCAATCCTTCAATTTTCACTACGTCAGAGAATTTCACTCTGGAGGTGAAAAATGGGATCTCAACGCGTCCGGTGCTAGTATAAACGGACGGTGCGCTTTTCCCCTTGGCGTAAAGGTGACTTGCGAATGTTTCAGGGTCGATTTTTTCACCGTTCAAACTGTATCGCGTAAACAGATTGCGCTCACCATACCACCGGAGCAATTGAATATAGCTTTGCTCTTTGTGGCCAATGTTTGCACGGGTATCGCCTTGGCGTGTTCCCCATGAGCCTTTGCCCTTCCATGTTCCCGCGTCAGGATGATTGATCTTGGCAAGGTAGCGATTGACGGCAGCGGGATAATCCACGTTTGCCAATCCGGTCATTTTCCAAGTTTTGACAATGCCGTGTAATTCGCTTGGCGTGTTCAATTTGAAATCGCCTTTGGTTCCCCAAGGGGTTTGGCCAACGTACAATTCGCGTTGCAGGGAAACTGAGATTGCCCTTGCTCCAAGTATGGCCAAGGATTCCACGCGGGAAACAAAATCTGTTTCTTCGCGTCCGATAGTGAATGAATACTGTTGCATAACGCGGGTATTATAGTCAGAAATTTTTTCGAAAGTCTAGAAATACTTATTCACAATTCCCCACCTTTTTGTGAACAAGTCAAATAAACACTTTTTTAGGGTCAATTAGGGTCGAAAAAAAGAGGGGCTTTCGCCCCCTGTTTAGAACTCCTGAGGCGTGAACCTTTCCTGCTCGTCAACGTAAACGTAAGGCTCTCCACCACACACCTCCCCCTCACCAGCAGATGGCACTGGCTCTGGGCAAGTTTCAGAAAACATAAATGTTCCGCCGCAGGAATCGCACACATGGGTGTTTTCTTGTTCATGCTGTTTGAGCTTGATAATTTCAACCATGCGCTCAGCAAGGAAATCGCCGTCCCAACTAGCATTTAGCCAATCAAGGGCCTTGATGATAACTCCCCCACAATCATCCCGCCTCACCATTCCGTGCAATTCCTCGGTTAACTGGTGGGACGTTTTTACAAGTTGAAGGTCGCTCAATGGAGCCATGACGATAGGAGCGTCAGGCCATTTCACCCATGCGCCATGTGGAGCTTCCCCCTGCTCAGCGATAAGATCCCTGATGACTCCGATACCGTTGCCTGTGCCGTTGCGCGTTACTCTCGAACCGATTTTAATGTTGTTCATTTTTTTGTATGTGTGTTGTGTGCCTGTTGCACTGTTAGTGTGAGCGGATAGGGTAGCATATTTTCATTGTAAAAATCAATACATGTGAATAAGTTTTAATAAGTAAATAACTTGACGGATTTGCCAGCTTTTCGTAGACTAGTCAAATAAGGGCTTCTTTCAGGGGCAAAACCCACTACGTGGGCTTTGACCCTAGAAGGGTCAAAAAAAAGGAGGCCCGAAGGCCTCCCAGTGAGCAACACACTTTACAAGTCATTTACTGGCGTTGGCTTAAAGTAGAGATCCCTTTCAATTTTGGGACCCATGCTTTCCAACTCGGCAAGACTGAAATAACCAAGCTCTTTGTCAAAGCCGTCCACCAATCCGAAAAAGGTGTCCTTACCGTCAAACTCTGTGGCGTACCACGTCCAATCCGCAAACGGAGTGAAGAACTTGACAATTGCCTTGGGGTCAGGGTTGTTTTCATTTGTATATAATGCGGGGAGTTGCTTTCTGATTTCTTGAGTGAGTAATTTCATTTGATTATTATGTAAAAGGCGATTGCGAATATTATTATTTCGATCATTGGAATCGGGGAGGCCCGAAGGCCTCCCCTGTTGTATTAGGCAGAGGGAACCAATTCTTTGCCGTGATACTTTTCCAAGAATGAGTAATATTGCTCTTGGATATTTTCAGGAGCGAAGTAATCCCGCGCATGATTCAGCCAAGCGTAATTTACATCTGGGCTGTTTTGGTTTTTGATGCTGTATAAAAGGTAGGCCTCGGTTTTGGCCACCTTGTGTTCAACGCCTTGACGCTTCCGCATTTTGATATGGTTAGTTACTGCGGCTGCTAGTCGGGCGTTCCGATTGTGGTGTAGTTTCAAGTTGCTCATAACAATTAAAACTTACAGCAATTTGTTTCGTATGTCTACAAATACCTTCGAAAAGTTATTCACAATTTGCCCACCTTTTTGTGGATAGGTCAAATAATGGTTTCTTTCAGGGGCAAAACCCACTACGTGGGTTTTGACCCTAGAAGGGTCAAAAAAAAGACGCCGCCCGAAGGCGACGTTGGTGATTCTGAGGATCCCCAGATCTAACTTGGGAATCGCTCGGCCATGTAGAGATCCTTTTCCTTACCCGTTAGCTCTTTGGTGTATGCGCTTGGCGCACCACCGGATGACTTGGGCAGGGATCCCATCCCACCGAATCCGGCGCAGATCGGGATGTCGTGGCAGATGACGTGCCAGATGTCGCCATCCGTAACGTGATCCATGTCTTGCGCCCATTGGATCCAATCCTTTAGATCGGTGTAGAGGCGGCATGTCTCGGCCCTCTCTACGTTGCCATCAAGGTCATCGAGGATCGATTGAATCGTTCCCAACGTGTCCTTGATCCGTTGCTGTGTTAGTTGTATGTCGCTCATGATCTTATTGGTTAGCTTTGTAGTCGTCCACGTTCATTGACCAGACTGAATCAACAATTTTACCCTTTGGGCTAACTTCTACGATCTCAAGGCCACCGATAATGATGTTCTCTTCTGTGGCAATACGCAAGAGAGATCCAGCCTCGACTAAAAACCTGTTGAAGGTTTCGCGAGTCTTAGCACCAGACTCGTAGAGATCACCCAAGAACCAGAGTTCATAGGTGGGTTGCTTGTTGTCTTCTTTATTCTTTTGATTTGGTTGTATGTCGCTCATAACGATGTGAGACTAGTCTAAAATCGTTTCTATGCCGAGAAAAAGTTATTCACAAAATCGCCACCTTTTTGTTAATAACTCAAATAATGGTTTCTTTCAGGGGCAAAACCCACTACGTGGGTTTTGACCCTAGAAGGGTCAAAATTTTTTTAGATAAAAAACGGGAGGGCTTTCGCCCTCCCGCCACACTTACACACCCGCGAGGTTTACCAAGACACCCGCGAAAATCATTCCCGCCAAGAATCCGAACATCGCGCCCGTGAGTAGGCCTTCTTTAAAGGTTGCGCTTCGTTCTGCTTTCTCCTCCTCCATCTCTGCGAGGATTTCGTTTAAGTCGTTTCTCAGCTTTTTAGTTCTGAATGGGCTAGTGTTTTGCAATGCGAGTGTGTTCGCTTTTTTGAGTAGTTGAGTATTTTTCATTTCAGGGTCGAATTTTAGGTTTTAGAGTTGGGAGGGCTTTCGCCCTCCCGTTATGTTATGCTCTAGTGATTACCGCATAAACTGCGATAAAAATCAGAATATCCATTATTGATTTTCTCCTAATAGTGCGTCGATGAGTGCTGCGCTTTCTAGTACATTGTCACGCTGCTCTACCGTGAGGCGAAAACCGTTCGCTGCCAGCGTTTCGATGTTCGCTAGTTTATAGTCGCGCACAAAAACCTCGTTAGTGAGTTCCTCTTGTGTGCTGCTTTTGGCTTTCTGGTCTGCTTTGTGGTCGATCAGATCGCGAATGTTTTCAGGGTCAATATTCACGCCGTGCTCACTGATGTATTCAGTGGATTGAACGCGCATCGGTGCAGCTTCGACGTATAACGCGCCGTTATGCTCTACCAAGCACGTTCCGTCGATGCGTTCGCCCCACATCCGAGATTGCACCTCAAACTCAATTTCTTTGCCCTCGCGTTTCGCTGCGCGGTCTAATCTGCTCGCGTAGCTCCAGCCAATAATGGCTTGCAGCTTCTGGCGTTTCATAATCGCGCCATGTTCGTGCTTCGTGCGCTTGCCGTCGATGTCTCGCGTCTTGCGTAGTCCTGCGCTGATCAAAACTTGCATCGTGATTATTTGGCATCCCTTAATTCCGCGCAATACGGTTTCGATGTCGTTCGCGCCCTTCGTGATTGTGTATTGTGTGTGTTTCATATTTTTGGTTCCTGTCTCACCTCGCGGCGATGGTTATTTTATACCAAAAAAAATCGTCTGAGCCAAGATATATTTTGAATTAATTTCGTAATCTCACTCAGAAATTTTCTAGTCTGTCAAATAATACTTACCCCCCCAGTTACTCGAAAATTGTGAATAACCTGTGTATAACTTTTGGCGGCGGGGGGTAAAAAAGACTCTCCCCGAAACCCCATAGGTTTTCTCATATACCGTTTCTCATATAGCCCCCGATTTCAAAATCATTTAAATTTAAAACGAGTTCTAACAAAGCCAAAAAATCCCCGGAGATAAAAATCCGGGGGGGGTCTTTTGATTTATTGCTTTTTAATTTACTGCCAGACTTGGCCGTTGAGGTGTTTTACCACCGGAGGATCAGATCTATCGCCGTATAAATGTATTACAGGGTCAAGTGTTTTTGCTTTTATGGATCTATTTATGGGGCCTTCTATGAAACCACCCCATTCTCCCCACCAATCGGGGATTATAGAACCAAAATCTTTATATTTTGAATTCCATATTTCTTTTGATGTTATAAAAGGGTTATTACTATACAAAGATGTCCTTAAACCCTTCTCGTCATGCCACATTAACTCGTTTTCATTTCTGGGTTCATTGGGATGTTGGTTGAAACGGAGCATTTCAATGTCTCGATCCCATATTTTTAGATCCTCTTGATTAATTTTGTCTGCGAAAATCCAATCATGCTCCCATACCATGAAGTAATCAGTCTTACATCTGTCTATTAAGTTGTAAAAATTATCTGTGGCACTCTTTGTAGTCATCACTCTATCACTATGCTTGAAATCCACATGAGTAATTTCGATGTTTTTGTTATTTTTTGCGTAAAACTCTAGATTTTTAAGGTAGTCAATAGATAAACCGACATCTGGCTTATGGTCTAACCCAATAATGAACTCTAAAGGTATATCTGTGATGTGCTCTTTAACGTTTTCCACTACTAACTCTATCAACTTGGTTGACGGGGCCGAAGCATTCTGTTGGGGCACGTCCTTAAAGGGACCAATGATCTCTACTTTGAAGGCGTGAGTGGGTATTAGTACGGTCAATCGCGACATTAGCTTTTTAATATTGGTTTTAACTTATCAATTAGCATTTGCATTTTGCCAGTACCCTTAAAGGCGTTAAACATATACTCATCTGATTTGTATAATTCTTGTGATGATGTGTAATTTTCGTCTTTTTCGACGTTAGAATCATAAGCTGGATGTAAATGAGTCGTTTTCACTTCGTCAGCCCTACGAATTACCCCCAATTGATTGCCTAACTCAAGCCAAAACAAGTCCACATACATATGATCGAGGCATGGGAGGCACAAAAACCCTGTCGCAGCTGCAATTTTGTTGGATACAGTCCAATGATTTGGCAAATCTAGCCTTTGTCCATCATTTGGGTAAACAATGTGGAAAGGATTTCCGTTACAGGCTTGCATAAGCTTTAAATCCCAATCATCGGTATCAAATATTACATCGTCACCATAGAAAGAAAAGTGCGTAGATTGTTTTTCGGGATTATTGTAGTAAGCATAAGTCATATAGTTTAAACAGTTCATCCATCCAAAATTAATTTTAGATGATAACCTTTGCCTGAAAGGCGTGACGAACGTCACTACTTTATTTTCGGTGCATATTTCAATATTCTCATCGAACGTAGGATCAACTCTATCCAAAACAACAAACAGCTGAGAATGGTTACAAGTATTGTTAAAGCTATCACAAAATCTTTTGAGAGATTTGGGGCGATTATAAGTTGGTAGTATTACTGCGTTTTTCATTTCCAATAGGAGTATATATCTTTTGTTAATTCGTATTCGAGATCTTTTACTTCTCTGTTAGGTTGTTTCATTGCCCAGATAAACATTTCTTCAACAAGGAGTTCTAAATTTGTTTCATCTTTAAATTTGAGGAGCTCTTTAGCCTTGGAGTGGTCGCAATAAGCATGTTTGACCTCGTGTCTTGGCTCTACATGCTCTATTTGGGCATTGTAGCTGTGTTTCGATGCTACTTTTTGCACAATTGATGCAACTTCATTAATAGACCAATATTTATCCGCCCCGATGTTGAAGGTTTCTCCATTGTGTCCATCTATGAGTTTTTCAAATGGCTCCATGTAATAAGAAATATCAGAAAATGCGCGGGTTTGATCTCCGTCACCGTAGACTCTTATCGATTCGTTGTTCAATGCCCTTCTGATGAAGATTCCTATCACATTTCTATACCTATCCCAAATATTTTGATAAGTGCCTAATACATTATGAGGTCTTACTATATTATATTGTAATTTAAATTGTTCGTGTGCTTGCTTTAGGTCCATCTCTACGGCGTATTTAGCAATTCCGTAAGGATCTATAGGGTCTGGCCTCATATCTTCCCTGAAAGGGGGTGCTTGTTGACCGTAGACGGCCATAGAAGATGTGAAAATTAACTTACAATCATATTCAACACATGCGTTTATTAAATTTACAGAAGATAGAACATTATTTACATAATTGTAGTTTCTAATGAACGGAGATAAGCCCTCTGCTGCGTAAGCGGCGAAGTGATATGCCACTTCGGGTTTGAATTGCTGAAAAGTATGATTTATTAATTTGCGAGAATCAGTATCCGCCCCCAAGTCGTACTTAAAAAAGCTGAATTTTTCATTTTTTGGCAAAAAATCCTTATATCCACCAGAAAGATTGTCTACCCCTACTACGGTATGCCCCTTTTTGAGTAGGTGACGTGCAAAGTGGCAGCCTAGCAGCCCTGCTACTCCTGTTAGAATTATTTTCATCTTTTGAGAACTTCTAGTATCTGATCTATGCGATTACTGACTAGATGTTTTTCTTTTATCTTCTTATAAATGTTATTTGCTAAATGATTTCTGTAATCATCATCATTATACAGCCTTCTCATCTTTTCGAAAGCCTCTGCTTCATCAGAGAAGTAACATATGTCTTCATCATCTTTGAAAAGGTCATATATTCCAGTATCTGGTGATATTCTATTTGTAATTATTGCATTGCCACACCCCCCAGCTTCAAATATCCTTCTGGTTACCTCATCAAACCTAGCAAACTGATAAGTGAACGTACCTGAGTTATAAAACTCAGTGTTTTCATAATCACTTACTTTTTTATTTACGAATTTATCTCCGAAAGATCTGGAAAACCCGTGGAGTAAAGGCCTTTGGCCTATGCAAGACGTTACGCAGATATTTTCCTTTTTAGAATTTGTTTTATGAAAAATTTCATCATCGCACCAGTGAGTCATCCAATGTGATGGGAGATTTCTCCCAAGGTAATGGTTGTGACACCTGAGATCCGGTGTGAAGAATGCATCAACATGATTTATTCTTTGCTGGTTATGGGTATAGGTTTGCGGCTCATCTCCAAGCTCTAGGTATACGGGAGTTTTGGTTTTAGATTTTAATTCTCTTAAATTTTCGTCAAATGATGGAGATGGGCCACACCAACAGAAAAAGATTAAATCATACCCGTCTGAATTATTTTCTATTTCAGAGAAATCACATGCTTTTGGGTCCAAATAGTAATGGTCAACATCGTGACCTTTCTTACGAAAAGCTTTCGATAAGCCTATAGGGGTAGACCATTTCGCAGTCCTGTTACCCTCGGATGCTACAAGTGAGATTCTCATTAAAAGCCCCAGAAAACTAGATTAAACCAAATTAAGTGTAAAGAATAAAATGAACAGGTATATCATATTCTTATCTTTGATTGTTGTTCTTCTAACATCTTGTTCCGTATTGAAAAAAGTGACGGACACCATTGGGATTACTGATTCAGAGCCCAAAGTCGAAAAAAACGAAAGAAAACCAAATGGTATACGAATTATTCCCAAATCCTTAAGTGAAGACGAACAAGGTAGTGTGCCGAACCTTATGGTTTATTGCATCGTAGCTATAATTGTACTGATTGTATTAATTGCCGTTAGGAAATTCCTACTCTTCATGAGATGACGCGGAGGAGTTAAAAACGAAGATGAACAAAGAAGAAACGCCACCGAACGATGAAGGGTTTTTTGTCATACGCGACTTTCCTAAAAAAGAACCCAAAAAATACCACAAAATAGAAAGCTTTTGTTTCGTTGTCACAGAAAACATAAAAGAAGAAGCGGAGCTTTTATTGAGTAGCTTAAGAGAGTTCCACGACCAACCCGTTTATATAATATGCGACAAAGAAAGCAGGAAACATATTGTTAGACAAGGGCTGTCTGATAATGTGGTATTCAGAAACCAAGCGGAACAAGAGCTCTTAGATAAAATAAACGAAAGAGTATTTAAAAATCACAGCTGTATAGCAAACAACATACACAACGCTCCTTGCATATTGAAGAAGATGGATATCATGGACTTTGCGCTTAAGCACCACAGCAATACGTTTTTTCTAGACGCTGATATTATTGTTTTGGATAACCTGCAAGAATATTTTGTTACCCCCATAGCGCTGTCTCCTCATTACTACCCAAAAGAAAAAAAGAGCAAAGGGTTTGAGTTCGGATTTTACAACGCGGGTTATGTATTTTGCGCTAATAAAGGATTCCCTAGGTTTTGGAAGCATATGTATTTAAATGACTCTATATTCTTTGAGCAAGAGTGCATGAACAGGATATCGGGCCATTATAATATTCAAACATTTGGTAAAGAGCATAACGTGGGATTTTGGAGGGGAGAAGAACTACCGGAAAAAGCAAAGTCTGTTCACGCTCATATAACTCAGGGGGTAGATAAAAATAGAAGCGAGAAAATTATAAACGCGAACTCAGAAATTAAAGACTACGCTCTTGCCCAAGCCGTAAATCGTAAACTCAAAATACACAATTACATTAGAAAATATCACAACCCATTGGCCGCGAAAAAACTGGCGTTTATTCACTTTGGCAAAACGGGAGGTGTATACGTTAACCATTATTTAAGGGAAGACGTCATACCCATCGCGCAGCATTTTAACTCTTGGTGGGATATGAAAACAGGCAAGAGAAGCCTCCAGAGGGACTGGACAAAAGAAGAGTTGCTCGAAATAGCCGAGAAAGATGTAGGTATAGCTCTCGCTCACAATCACCAATTAGGATGGTGTAAGGAAACCGTGCAAGCCTTTAAAAATAACGGTTGGTTAACGTTCATGTTTTTGAGAGATCCTAAGAACCTAATGTGCTCATTGTACTTTTGGGCGCAAAAACAAAACAGAAAATGGCGACCAGCACTTCCATTAAAAAAACCTTACGTGGGTTTTGGGCGCTGGGACTCTAAGGAGTTAACCGAAAAAGATAAAAAAATTATCAATAGATTAGCTAACCCCTTGTCTGATGAGTTTGTAAGTATATCTGGCCAAACTGACCCTGAGAGCGTAACGTTAGATGACTTTATTAAGTTCTTAGTGACAAGTGAAGAAGCCGAAGCCCTTTGGGTGCTGCCAGATTATACAGACGACGTTGAATATGTTGCCGAAATGAATGATAAAAACTTTGGAGATTTTTTGTCCAAATATTTTTCACACAACTACAAACCTAAAGAAAAAAGAAATGTCAGCAAAAATAAAGGATACAAATACTATTGCGATAACGGCGAAATCTCGATAGAAACCCAAAAGTTAATTGAGTCTCATCCAGAATATAAAAAATATTCAAAACATATAAATGAGTGTAAATAAGATTAAGTATGGCAAGAAAAACTAGCTCACCGAAGCACCCTTCTAAGGCTAATCTTAAGGCTCAAGCTCGAAAGGAAATTCAAGACTCTCTCGCCCCAGTGCCTGTTGAAAATCCTATAAAAAGGCAAATCAAGGTAAAGTCTTTCCCTTGGACAGAGAATCAAAAGAGCTTTTTTAGAGTAGCCCTTCATCCTGACACGAGGATAATGTTCGTTAATGGCCCCGCAGGGACATCTAAAACGTTATTGGCTGTATACTGTGGTCTGCAACTTCTAAATATGAAAGCCATCTCAGATATAATGTATCTGAGGTCAGCGGTAGAAAGCAGCGAAGCTAAACTGGGATTTCTTCCCGGAAGCGCAGAAGATAAACTGCGTTTCTATAATTTACCTTTTCTCGACAAGCTAGATGAATTGTTAGCATCGACGAGAGCAGAAAAGCTTGAGTCGGAAGGTAGAATCTCAATGTTCCCTGTTAATTTTGCTAGAGGGCTCCATTGGGATGCAAAGTGCATCATTTTGGATGAAGCGCAAAATTCTACTGCTAAAGAAATTACAACTGTTTTGACCAGAATGGGTAAACACAGTAAGTGCTTTGTTTTAGCTGATCCAATGCAAACCGATTTGAGACATCAAGACCAGCGCGGAGCCTTCGAATCAATGACGCAAATTTTTTCCGATCAAGAGAGTCAAGAGATGGGAATACATACTTTTACTTTCGATGAGGATGATATCATGAGGTCAGAGCTAGTTAAGTATCTGACTAAGAAACTAAGAAGCCAAAATGGCAAATGAAGTGAAAAACGATACAGGGCAATGGGTGGTGGTTATTTACTCCAAAGGGGAGAAAATCACATCTAGAGTATTTAAAGAGAGCTCGGAAGAAGAAGCAAGAGCCAAAGCGACTGAATGGGTCCACAGATGGGGAGAAAAAGTAGACTGGTCGCTTCATCATGTAGTTTAATGGTTAAGGTAAACGTACAATACGAAAATGGAGATCAAGACGTAGTTAGAATGAGCAACAAACAAGCGGAAACTGAATTGCAGTCTTTCCTCAGTAGGTATCCAGACGCCAGCAAAAAAGAATGGACGAAAAAGATAAAAGGCGTGGAAGATAGCGGTTGGACAAAAAAAGATTACGATTGTTAAGGCTTTTATTGAAAATGAGCGTTCTTGGATGTAGTATGGGGGCGTGACTACCCTCTGCGTAGCTCTTATAGTTAAGAATGAGCAACACGTTATCGAAAGATGCATAAACTCATTTAAGAATCATATTGACTACTGGGTTATATGCGATACTGGATCTACAGATGACACGAAAGAAATAATCTCCGACAAGCTCCGAGATATTCCCGGAGAGCTTCACGAAACCGAATGGAAAGACTTCGGTCATAACAGGTCCGAATTAATGAAGCTGTGCTTCAACAAAGCGGATTACATACTTCTAATCGACGCCGATATGGAATTACGCGTCAACGATCTAAACTTCACGGATGAGCTATACCATACTTCTTACATGCTTAAATACGAAGGCGATATGTACTTTAGGCAAAAGATGCTAGTAAAGGGCGATATAAATTGGAGATATGAGGGAGTTACCCATGAATATATAATAGGAGAGGGTGACATTAGTGCTGGCCCTACGGATCTTGTGTCTTTGGTTCATTATAGCGACGGATCTAGGCATTCGTACAAGAATCAAGAAGATGTATCCTTATTGGAAAAATCAGTTGAGAACAACCCTGATAACCCCAGAGATGTCTTTTATTTAGCTCAGTCTTATGAATGTAACGGAGATCTCGAAAAAGCTTCTGAGATGTACAAGAGGCGCTCAGAAATGGGTGGCTGGGATGAGGAGACATACATAGCAAAGCTAAGAAGAGCAGAATGTATTAGCAAAAATCCAGAAGACTCACATTACCCAATAGGCTTGTACATTGACGCTTTAAAATTTAGACCTTTTAGATTTGAAGCAGCGTATAGAGTCATCAATTACTTCAGGAGAAAAAGGCTCTACAAGTTTTCTCACGATATGAGTTTGGACTACTTAAGAAAAGCGGAGACGGAAGATCTTTTGTTCGTCGATAAAACTGCAAAAAATTATAAAATCCCCTTGGAGTATGCCTTGAGTTGTTTCCACGTAGGCAAAAAGGACGTTTGTTTTAGGGTGTGTGAGGATTACGTGAAGAGGGTTATTATGCCGTCCGAATATAGAGAGTGTTTCGAAAACATTCTTAGGTTTCGGCATTCATGAGTGATTTTTCTTCTTAACAAGAATACATCAAATATGGCGCTTAGACTACTTTACCACTTGCTCGCTCGACGCGTTTCTTAACCAGATGGGCTTTGGCGTTTATCTGCTGCGCTAAATTCTCTATAAATTGATTAAGCTCTCTATCCTTCAAATCATCCCTATCACAGTATTTAACACTTAATTCCAAAATTTTTTTGAAATCCCCCAGAACTTCTTCTTTGCTCATACTGTCTATATTTACACCTAATTATTCGATTTTTAAAATTTTGTGTGTTAACCTTCTTTTGTATTATGAAAACTTACTGTCCAGATTGTGGGGCTAAGATTGAGTTTGTAAGTAAAAAGCCCAATTTTTGCCCTAATTGTGGGAATGGGATTACAGCTAATAAAACCCCGTCTAAACCTACACCTACAAATGAAAAATCCGCTGTTGCGGAAACAAGTTTAGGATTCGATATGGGCGATGGACAAGAACCATTAGCCTTTCAGTCCTTGAAGCAGTTGGAATACGATTTTGAACCCGATTCTCAAACCTCAGAAACTCTAGGTTCCATATTCGAAAATGCCAGCATGGATATTGAGCCGACAGTCGATTCCCCCATTGGGGAAGGACAGACAGCCCAGCAGAATATGGAACAGTTCAAGGCCGAGGCCGGGACGCTGAGAGAAAAAAATAGCGAATAGTGCCTCGAAAAAAGAAACCTAGTAAAAAAACCAGCCCAAAATTTGAAGACGTTATAGACAAGATAAATACTGAGATCCTTAAAAGAAGGGGGAAATGGAATTTGAGTATTTTGTCTTGGATGGATTTCGATGACGTTTCTCAAATTTTAAGGATTCATATATGGAAAAAATGGGATCTATACGACCCAGAAAAGCCATTAGCTCCTTGGCTTAATAGAATAATATCGAACCAGATAAAAAACCTCATAAGGAATAACTATGGGAGCTTTAGTCGTCCTTGTTTAAAATGTGATGCTGCCGAGGGGTTTGACATGTGTTCGATATATGGAAAGCAATCTAACGATTGCCCATTGTATGCTAATTGGGAGAAAACAAAAAAAAGAGCCCACGATACAAAACTTCCAGTGTCTCTTGAGAATCATAAACAAGAAGTATTCCAAATGTCTATAGAGACTATGAATTTCGATGCCAAGTCAGAACAATTACATAACAAAATGAAACAAGTCCTTAAGCCTATCGAGTGGAAACTTTACGATCTTTTGTATATACAATTCAAATCAGATGACGAAGCGTCAAAATTAATGGGGTATAAGAGCGCAGAAAAAAACAGGGCTCCGGGCTATAAGCAGTTAAAGAATATTAAAAAAACTATATTAGAAAAAGTAAAAAAAATCTTACGTAGTGGAGAGGTAGATTTATAATGAGTACAAAACCTTTAGAGCTAACCGAAGAGCAGCAAACCAAGGTAATTGAGCTTTGGAATAGCCGCGAGGAAGACCCTCCTTCGCTCCTAGAGCTTGTTAGAGAGGCTTTTCCTAACCTTGAGAGTGCAGACGGCAGAAGCAAGGAAGGGAAGGCTGTAAAGGCATTTTTAGCCTCCAGATCGCTTAAAGCTCGTGGGGCTCACGAGTACAAAGCCAAGGGCACAAAAACGTTAACTGACCAACAAAAAGAATTCATACAAAATAATGTTCTTACTATGAAGCCGTTAGAGATAACGAGGGCTTTATACAACAACGATAGATTAACAGCCCTGAGCCAAGAGGCTAGAACAGTTCTGGAGCAAATAAAAACCTTAGATCCTCAATTAGTATACGCTCAACCAGAACATGAGGGTGTTGCTACTGGCGTATATAAACCCCCAAAGACTATCTTATCTACGATATCTAAAATTAATAGATATGTAGCTACTCAAATAAACAAAGATAAAATTACTCCGACTCAAAAAAAGGAAATATCTTCCTTAATCGGGTACATGAATACTTATAGGTTTAACCATCAAATTAATACCTATCAGGCAGAAACAGATAGGGAGTTATTCGAGTCTAGCTTCGTTCGTTATACCAACGACAAATCTGACTTAACCCAAGAAGAAGTAGATCAATATATCGTTTTATGTACCGAAATAATTATTTCCTCGAGTATCCAAGAAACGATTCAAATGATTCAGATGCAAATCGATCAAGAAGTCGAACAAGGCAATAGAATTCCCATGACTCTAATCGAGGCTAATAATACGGCCAGAACAGAATATAATCAGTGCGTTACCAGACAGCAAAAACTCTTAAATGATCTAAAAGTAAAAAGAAGTGATCGATTGAGTAAGCAAATCAAAGAAAACGCTAGTATTCTTAATTTGGTTCAAATGTGGAAAGAAGAAGAGAATAGAGAAAAGATGATAAAGCTGGCCGACTTAAGGAAGCAGTCATTATTAGAAGAGACGGAAAACCTCGCTTCTATGGACGAGATAAAAGCCAGAATAATGGGCTTAACAGAGGATGAGATATTAAATGGCTAGTACTTGTAAAGTATGTGGTGTTTCGTTTGATTCTGAAAGGCAGCTTCATGGTCATCTGAAAGCTCATAAGTTGAGGGTAGTTGAATATTATCAATCATATTACCCACGACATGATTTACATGACGGAAAAATTATAAAGTTCAAAAATAAAGCTCAATACTTTTCCTCTAGGTTTAACTCCAAGACTAACCTAAGAATGTGGTTGAAGGAGCAGAATTTAGAAGATGCTCGCGAATTTGGCGAAGAAATCCTTCAAGAAAGGATGGTGGAGAAAGATCTTCAGTATGCGCCTAGCCAAGTAGAGTTGAGATCTTTAATGTTTCCCCCAGTTCAATACTATAACGAGATATTTGAAAGCTACCAGAGCCTATGCTCAAAGCTTGGATTAAAGAATAAACATTTTAATCAGGGGGAACTAATCTCAGGGGAAGAATGGGGAGATCCCAAATATAAGATATACATAGACACAAGAGAGCAGAAATCTTTAAGGTTTAATCGACCCATAGAAGTCAAAAAGCTAAACTTCGGAGACTATTCTTTTAGCGACAGAGGGGCTTCAGGCAATTGCTACGTAGAAAGGAAATCTTTAACAGATTTCATAGGCACTATGAGCGGTGGGTTAGAAAGGTTTAAAAAAGAAGTCGAAAGAGCGAAGGAGGCTGAAGCATACCTAGTGATTCTAGTAGAGTCTAAATTTAATGATGCTCTGCACTTTAATGAGATAAGGCGTAAAGGAACGAACCATAAACTCTACAGTAAAATAAGAATTAATCCCGAGTTTGTGTTTCACAACGTAAGATCTTTAATACAGGCAAACGACCATATACAGTTTTTGTTTGTGGAGGGAAGAAAGGAAGCATCTAGGATAGTCGAGAAAATTTTGACTTCGGGAGGAGGAGCTAAGACTATAGATCTCCAACTATATTACGATTTAGGATCTTTATAATGTGGTACGCCCCAGAAAAATATCAACAAAATTTACCCGATTTAAATAAGGAGCTTTTAAATCTTAAAGGTGAACTAACTGACAAGCAAGCTAAGATTAGCTTGGCTAAATTCCTAAGAGGCAACATAGGGATTACCACCGAGCTTATATCAGGGATAAAACTAGCCCCATTCCAAGAAATCACATTGAAAGGAATGATGAATAGGAATTTCTCTATGTGCGTTTGGGGTCGTGGTTGCGGTAAAACGTTCATTGCTTCAGTGTTTTGTTTCCTTCAGTGCATATTTAATCCGGGAACTAAAATATTGATAGCTGGCCCTACGTTTCGTACTGCTCGTTTTATTTTTAATAACTTAGAGAAACTCGTGGAAAGTAAAGGCGCTGAATTATTGGCTCAAGCTTTTGGGGCCAAATCGAAACGTAACGATCAATTCGAATGGCAGATAAACGAAGGCTCTATAACAGCCATTCCGCTCAATGGTGAAAAGATCCGTGGTTTTCGTGCTAATATATTAGTGCTAGATGAGTACCTTTTGATCCCTGAAGATATAATCAACAATGTGCTAATGCCCTTTTTGGTTGCTCCTCAAAACATGAAAGAGAGGCTAGAGGTAAAGGAAATCGAGGAGAAGCTTATTGAAGAGGGAAAGATGAAAGAAGAGGATAGGATGGTGTTTGAGAATACATCCAAGATGGTAGCTCTATCGTCTGCTAGTTATACTTTCGAGAATCTATATAAGACCTATCAAGAATGGACAGATAAAATCGTATCTAAAGACAAAACAGACGCTCGATATTTTATATCTCAATTAGGTTACGAGGCACTTCCGAAAGAGATGATAGATCATACCATCATTGAAGAAGCTCAAAATGGAGGGGCTTCCCACTCTTCGTTCTTAAGGGAGTATTGCGCTCAGTTTACTGATGGTTCCGACTCTTACTTCAGCGCAAAGAAAATGCACTCGTGTACCATACCCGATGGCGAAAGCCCGACTACGAAAATAGTAGGAGACGAAGACAAGAAATACGTTTTGGGGATTGACCCTTCATTTTCCAATAGTCCTAGCTCTGATTATTTTGCAATGTCTATGCTAGAACTAGATGACGAAGCCAAGTCTGGAACTTTGGTGCATAGTTATGCTGTTGCTGGAGGCGACTTAAAAGACCATATAAGATACCTATATTACATAATGAAGAATTTTAATATAGAAGTAATATGCATTGATAACGCTGGGTATCAATTTATAGATGGGGCGAACGAATCAGAGCATTTTAAGAGAGACAATGTAAAAATCAACTTCATTGATTTCGATAGTAATAAAGATGGCGGCGACTATCAAAAAGAAATCAAAAAGCTCAAAAGAGCCCACAATAAGGATGCTGGCTATATTTGCTTCAAACAAATATTCACAAGTGAATGGCTTAGAAAAGCTAATGAGTTCCTGCAAAGCAGCATAGACCATAAAAGGATATGGTTCGGGTCTAAGACCGTAGCTAATGTGAGCTCTTTTAATCGGTATTCTGGTTCCAAAATAGATTTAAAGTTTGTTAATGAGGATAATATGTTAGATTTCATAGAGACCCAAGACTCTCTTATACATCAAACCAAAAAGCAATGCGCTCTAGTTGAAGTAAAATCTACAGCAAAAGGGACTCAAACTTTTGACTTGCCTCAACACTTGAAAAGAAGTACATCTTCTCTTCGAGCGAGGAAAGATAATTACACGACTCTAATGCTGGCAAATTGGGCTACAAAATGTTATTATGACTCGCAAAACTTAAAAGAGGAAGTGATTCCAACAACTTTTACCCCGATTGTTATAAAATAAGGTGTAATTCTAATAGAAATCATGGCAAGTCCACGCAAAAAACCTGAAAATTCCCCAACGGAACCGTTAATGGCGGGAATGGAGGAATCCCTCGCTTATTCTAGAGCAGAGAAAACCACTAGAACTCGCAGAAATGCCGCCTCCTACATAGAAAGAACCGATAGGTTTAGAAACATTAAAGAAGGGCTCACCCCCTTTAAGTACAGCCAAAGTGGAGATTATGGAGGCACTAGGAATATAAATGTTAGGGACGTAGTTATCCTTTGTCAAAAGGCTTATTACAATTTTGCGGTATTTAGGAACGTAATTGATCTCATGACCGAATTCTCCATCTCTGATATTTACTTATCTGGAGGTACAAAAAAGTCTAGAGACTTCTTTTCTGCTCTTTTTGAAAAATTTGATATTTGGGATCTACAGGAAAAATTTTTCCGCGAATACTTCAGATCGGGGAACGTGTTCATTCATAGGTTTGATAATAGAATTAGAAAAGCAGACGTAATTAAAATTGCCAGATCCTTCGGTCTTAACAAGGGGTTCTCAAGCTCTTTGGCGGAAGACGGGAGTATAGTTTTGCCTTCTAGATACATAATCCTAAATCCAGCTGATATACAAGCAGGAGGAAATATATCCTTTGCTAAAACTAAATTCTACAAAAATCTTTCTGATTACGAATTGGAAAGATTGAGGAACCCTAAAACAGCAGAAGACGAAGAAGTGTTAAACGCTTTGCCTTCGGAGAAGCGGAAAGAAGTAAAAGACAAAAAAAATAACAACGTCCAAATAGAACTCAATCCAGAAAAAACATCTGCCGTTTTCTACAAGAAGCAAGATTACGAGCCCTTGGCGGTCCCTATGGGTTTCCCCGTCTTAGAATCCATAAACGCCAAAGCAGAAATGAGAAAAATGGATCTTGCCATTACAAGGACTACTCATCAGGCAATTCTATTGGTTACTATGGGCGCTGAGCCAGAGAAGGGCGGAGTAAACCAAAAGAACTTAGAGGCGATGCAGAAACTTTTCGCAAATGAGTCCGTAGGTAGAGTATTAATTTCAGACTACACCACTGACGCTAAATTTATTATCCCTGACATTGCAGACCTTCTTCACCCTAGAAAGTACGAAGTAATTGATAGGGATATCAACGAAGGGCTAAATAATGTATTAGTGGGCGGCGAAAAATTCGCTAACCAACAAACGAAAGTGGAAGTCTTCATGGCTAGGCTCAAACAAGCTCGTGAAGCATTTGTTAATAAGTTCCTCAAGACAGAGGTGAAAAGAATTTCTAAAACTCTAGGGTTTAAGTCCTACCCTACGCCCGTTTTTGAAGACATCCCCTTAAAAAACAACTTCAACACTCAAAGGATTTATAGCAGATTAATGGAGCTTGGAATTCTAACTCCAGAGGAGGGCTTTGATGCCCTACAGAACAATAAGCTTCCAGACAGGGAGTCTTCTTTAGAGTCTCAGAAGAGATTCAAGGAGCTAAAATCTCAAGGATTTTACGAACCTTTGATCGGCGGCAAAAATTCTCCCCCAAGCAAAGAAGGCAATGGCGAAGATAAAAATGGAAGACCGCCCGAAATTAGCACCCCCCAACCAGACAGGCAACCGGGAAAAATTGGGGAAAAACAATCAAAAGCTAATTATAGCTTAAAGAAAGTCAAAGAAAATCTAACTCTTGCCTCGAAGCTCGAAGAGAAGGTCAAAGACCAACTCAAAAAAATGCATAAACTAGACGCACTAGACGAAAGACAAGACCAAGTAGCCAGTGAAATAGCAGAGTTGATAATGTCAAATGAATCTTCAGGTCAATGGATTAAGGTAGGCGTGATCAGAAAGTATCTAAAATCACCAATGGATACTAATGCGAAAGCGGTAGATCAAATTCATGATATCGCGTGTGAGCATCAAATCAGTTCTTACCTTGCAAGTATACTTTATGCTAGTGAGGTAAAAAGAGATGCCTGAGTTCACTATAAAATCCAATGAGCAAGGGTTATTTGCTGGTCCAGCACCATCAAGCGGATACCACTTTATAAACGCTCAAGGTTTTCTTACGGGGGACTCTTCTCAAGCGAGCGCTTTAAAACAGATTAATGGGCTTACAAGTTTTTCATATTCTATACAGTCTAACAGAGTAGATGTATCAGAGTTAGGAAGAAGAGAGTTAGTAGATAGCATACAAATTCACCCCCCCACCGTGGAAATAAATTTTGATTACAATGTTTATGATTTAAGGAATGAAGTTAGACTCGGGCTTAACCCGAATTTTCCCACGGGTGGAAATCAGTTGTCTTACTTCGATAATAATTTAGAAGTGTTTTTCTTTGAGGGTCTAGCTTCTGAAAGCACTTCCTCGGCATATTCCCAATCTAATTGGCCTTACAAAGATAGAGATAAAAGAAATTTGTTTTTTATTAATGGTAAGAAGGGGGAAGATTTAATTAATATGGATGAGTCTAAATTGGGAGACGTATCTGTATTAGCTTTTGGCGATTGTTATTTAAGTTCATACAGCACTAATTTAACCGTAGGCAGTCTAGTCACTTCTAGTATTTCCTATCTCAGCGATAACGTAAGTTTCCACACAAGTGGATCTGGTGCGTCTCCAGCTATAGAGCCTACTGGTTATACTAGGGTTAACGATAACATCTTCAAGATCCCCAAGACGCTAGATGAGACCTCAAGCAAGAGCAAAATAGGATACGCTGTACATAATATGAATCCCAGCACTCCGTTGATGTGTTCCGATTTATTAGTATCTATCAAAGCTACGGGATATGGCAATGACCAATCGGATATAAGAGATATTGGTTATGATTTTGGTACTTTTAACCTTCAAGAAGTAACGTTCCAAACCGACTTTGAAAGAAGGGAATTCATTGGAATGGGATACAAAATTCCAATCGATAGACCAATAAAATACCCGATGATTGTTAGGGCTACCATATCTGCTTTAGTAGCCGATTCCACGACGGGTGAAATGAGAAATTTATTTAATAATGACTATAAATACGACATAAATATAAAATCTAGAAATAGGCAAGTAGCATGTTCTGGAGAAGCTGACCCACTTGTAGTTTTACAATATGACTTAATTAATTGTAAGATAGATAGTATAGATTTTGCCAACCGAGTTAATGAAAGGGCTAAGTTAGGTATGACTTTCTCAACCGATGTCGCAGATGATGTTTCGGGGAAAGGCCTATTCGTCAGTGGAAAAATAATTGAATCAGGGACTGTGTTTTCTGGTTTTAACTTTTAAATGTGTAACCTAAATAAAGAATTATGAGTGAAGAAAATCAAGACAAGCCAGTGGGCCAAAGCGTTAACGAGTATATGAATCCCAATGATTCATTTGATATTTCTATACCCGATATTCCTATACCTGAACCAGAGGAAGATCGGTTAGTAGATAAAGAAGTAAAGGACGAAGTAGAAACTGCTTTTAAGTTCGCCTTTATTGGTGCTGGCCAAGGAGGCTCAAGAATAGCCGAAACTTTTTATGAATTTGGTTATAGAAAAGTAGCAGTTCTAAATACCGCGCAGCAAGATCTAAACACCATTAAAAAAGTCTCTCACAAATTGTGCATTGGAGATGGAGGGGCGGGTAAAGATCCAGATTTCGCGAAAAAAGTTTTCGCTGGCAAAAAAGAAGACGTTGTAGATTTCATGAGGTATTCCTTTGGGGAAACTCTTGATAGGATATTTGTATGCGCTGGCGCTGGCGGTGGAACCGGATCAGGCACTGTTGCTGGCTTGGTTGATGCGGCTAAGGAGCTTCAAGAAACGATTAAAGCCCCTACTGATAAGGTTGGGGTAATTCTAGCCCTGCCGAAAGCCTCAGAGGGAAAGAAAGTAAACGCTAATGCTCACAGAGCCCTAAATGAAGTTTATGATTTGGTCGAAGAAGGGAAAGTATCTCCTTTGGTAGTTATCGATAATGAAAGAATCGGTAAGGTTTACCCTAATCTTGTCGTGTCTAATTTTTGGCAAACCGCTAACGCAAGCATGGCGGGATTGTTCCACCTATTTAATCTTACCGCAGCAAGGGATAGTTCGTTTACGTCTTTTGACGCTAATGACTACAAAACTATTTTAGATTCTGGTTTGATGGTGTTCGGTGCATCCCCAGTTAAAGAGTGGAAAGATCCAGTAAGTATTTCTAGAGCCTTGAGGGATAATCTCAAGAGTGGTCTTTTGTCCGGGGGCGTAGATTTATCTTCTGGAAGTCATGCTGGCGCTGTAGTCGTGGGTGGGAAAGAGCAATTAGACAATATTCCTCAGTCTGCCCTAGATCAAGCGTTTGACCAGCTTTGCAGATTGTTGCGCCCCGGAAACGTGGTTCATAGAGGTATATACGTCGGAGATAAGCCGAATTTAATTGTTTATACCTCAATAGGTGGTATCGCTAGACCCGACGAAAAACTTAAAGAATTGGCCAAATTGGGGGACATATCAGAGGACATATCAGATAAGTAGACAACTTTTCTGCCCCTGCTAAAAGCCGCACGGTTTTCACCACTGTGCGGTTTTTTTAGTGTAATTTCATATGGAATGTTATCGATGGAATTAATAACGATGATCGGTGGGAGTATCGTAGGTTTTATTTTCCGCTATATGGCTGAAAGAGCTAAAGAGCGTCATGAAATGTTTAAGAACGCATTAGCCCTTAAGAAAGCTCAAGACGATAGCGCCGATAAAGCGGCTGAAAGAGTGCCTATAGATGTAGGGAAATGGGTGCGACGTTTAATTGTTTGTTCTATCTTATTTGGGGTCATCGCTGCTCCCTTTATTTTATCTTTATTGGGGTATTCGACAATCGTCGAAGTAGAGACAGAGAACCCAACTTGGCTTTTCGGTTTATTTGGAGGAGGAAAAGAAATCAATTTTGTTGAGCTTGATGGTTATCTAATGGTCCCCGAAGTAAGACAAACATTAAGCGCTATAGTTGGTTTTTATTTTGGTAATGCAGCTGCGAAAGGATCTACTTGATGGAGAAAAGAGATATCAAGAAAAGCACAAATGATTTTGCGGTCAAGTATTGCTTGGGGCTTTTATTGTTTATGTCTATTTTTGTAAATATTTTGACTTATCAGTCTAATGAATTACTCAAGAAGCAAAATAAGGGACTGATGATTGAGAATATGATCCTAACACACGAAGGGAACAAGCTCTATAATTCTTTTCAAAAGTTGATAAATCTTTTTAAACAAATGGACGAGGAACTTAAAGAAAATGAAAGGAGTGGACTTGAAGCATAGTATTTTATCTATTTGTGTTTTAGTGTTTTTTGCCATCGGCTGCAAAACTGGAGGAGTACGCATAGGAAAAGATTCCGCTGGGAAAATCATTAAACCTAAGACTATAAAAGAAATAAACGAAGGAAGCTCATCTATCCCAAAGGGCAATCCAGCGCCAGACAAGCCAATAGTAGAATCGGTAGAAAATATTCCAGATGGTAACGTAATACCGAAAAAGGAGGAGGCAGCTTCATGGGATCAAGCTACGTCTTTACCCAATCTCAAGGCGGAAATTTTACCTGCAAAGAGTAGGCCCGTTATTCCGGACTTACCCGCTGCCGAACCTAGAACAGATAATTTCGACCTAGCATTAAAAAAAGCTAATTTAGAATTATCGAAATTTAATTTCGATGATCCCCTGCTTCCTGATTTGCCTTTAGGCGATGAAAAAGATAATATACCCTTATTCGAAATAGTCCCAGCGCCGGATTTAGAAGAAGACCCAAAAGAGAAATCCGAAAAGGACAAGGCAGAGAAAAGGAAACTAGAAGCTAAAAGACTATCAGAAATAGAAAAGGAGAATATGAAAATTAATTTTGGAGAACTTATATTATTTTATTTTTTAGCGTTAATGATCCTTATCATCGCATATATTACTTACGACTTCATTAGAGAAATGAAAAAGCAAGCCAAGGAAAAAAATCCATTCGCGAAAAAGCCAGTTAAGAAAATAGCCATAAAGAAGAAAGCCCCGAAGAAGGCAGCGAAGAAAGCCCCGAAGAAGGCAGCCAAGAAAAAACCGGCCTCAAGAAAAAAATAAGTTTCTTAACTCCCCTTTAGTGTAATTAATACTAAGGGGGGGGCTATTGAAGA
>Ga0066850_10000232_pt1 | contig 31002 bp, 26 predicted proteins | sample ETNtaG_4_FD_67282 | JGI IMG/M metagenome (GOLD analysis project Ga0066850, IMG submission 67282) | Marine microbial and viral communities from oxygen minimum zone, Eastern Pacific Ocean - ETNP201406SV67 | ecosystem: Environmental > Aquatic > Marine > Oceanic | place: Pacific Ocean: Eastern... | reverse complement strand
TACCAAGGCTGAATGTTCACAGCGTCAAAGAAGCACTAACTTTTGTGCAAATCGGTTTAAAACTTAAAATGCTTGGAAAAAAAGATATGCGTGAATTTTTGCGAATCTTTTCTTTACCCGTTCGAGATTTGATGGATGAATTTTTTGATTCCGATCTACTTAAGGCAACATTGAGTTGGGATGCCCTGATTGGCTCTTCTCAGGCCCCCCGATCACCAAATAACAGTATCTTAACATTGCTTTATAGGATGTCAGGCGAGCATTATGGGCATTATTCTATTCCTGAGTTCGGTGTTAATGGATTAGTCAACGCACTGGTAGATTCTGCAAAGAATGCTGGCGTTGAATTAAAATTAGATTCGAGAGTGACAAAGATTTCTATTGACGGAAATAGAGATGGGTTAAAGGCAGTTGGCGTAAAAATAGGGGATAGAGATGAAATTACTGCAGATAGGATTGTTTCTGCCATTGACCCTAAACAAACATTTATAGATTTAGTGGGCACTGAGTGTCTTGAAATTGAGTTTTCAAACAGAATCAATAGATTAAGGACTCAAGGCTATGTTGCGAAGTTACATCTAGCGTTGTCTGAGCTACCGAAGTTTAAAGGTATAGAGTCACCTGATGCTCGATTAATTATTGCATCAAATATGGATAAGATTGAATTTGCTTGGGATGACGCCAAATATGGCCAATGTCCTCAAGAGCCAGTTATGGAGGTGACAATACCTTCCATTTATGATCAATCTCTGGCTCCAAAAGGTAAGCATGTTTTGTCAGCAAATATTATGTATATCCCATACCAAAATAATGACAGTTGGTCTGATGAGGAAAAGAAAAAGTTAGTGGATAAACTTATAGAAACTTTATCCTTGTATGCACCAGGAATTAAAGATCATATATTGCATTCTGAACTTTTGACACCTAATGATCTTGAGAGAACATTTAATGTCACTGGAGGTCACTGGCATCATACTGAATTGGCCTTGGATCAAATGTTAATGATGAGGCCGACTTATGAGTCAGCTCAATATAAGACACCCATCAATGGATTATATGTATGTGGTGCAGGATGTCACCCTGGTGGAGGTATTATGGGTGCCGCTGGACATAATGCAGCAAAAGAGATTCTCACATGAAGAAATATGATGCCATTGTCGTTGGGGCCGGTCATAACGGTTTGACCAATGCAGCATATCTTGCAAGAGCAGGGTTAGATACAGTAGTGCTAGAGAAAAATGACTACATAGGCGGTGCCGCAGTTACCCGAGAAATGCATGATGGTTGGTTTTATTCTAGTTGTTCTTATGTTTGTTCAATGATGCGCCAAGCCATTCATCGTGATTTAGATTTAACAAAACATGGACTGATTTTGGTGCCTTATCTTGGGACTGTTAATTTTGGTGATAACGGTGATACGCTCTCTGCGTATCATTCTGAGGGGCCTTATTACAATGAATTGAGAGCACGTTCACCACATGATGCCGATGCCATGTTTCGATTTCAGGCTGATCTTAATCGATATGCACAATTAATACGTAAAACGTTACTCAGAACACCTCCAGACCCGACATCTTTGCGTCCAAGGGATATAAAAGAGATGTTATTTTTGGCAAAAGAATTTGGCGCACTTGGTGAGAAAGAAATTTATGAATACATACGTTTTTTCACAATGAGTGCGGCAGAATATTTAGAAGATTATTTTGAAGATGATTTGATTAAGGCTGCGATGGCTAGCGCTGGAATTATTGGCACTGCTTTGGGTGTCTATTCACCCGGTTCCGCATATATCTTGCTGCATCATGTTATGGGTGATGTAGATGGCAGTATTGGAGCTTGGGGACTAGCTAGAGGAGGTATGGGTGCAATTTCAAATGCACTTGCTGGTGCCTTTAAAAAAGCAGAGGGTCAAATTAGAGTCAACGCTCCGGTACAGCAAATTATTGTAAAGAATGGTAAAGCAGTTGGCGTAGTCATTGAGGGAGGAGAAGAAGTTTATGCTTCTATAGTGGTTTCAAATCTCGATGCAAAGAGAACCTTCACCAAGATAATGGATAAGAAAGATTTACCAGACGGGATATACGAAAAAGCAAAGAATTTTAAAATTAGAGGTTCTTCTGGAAAGGTCAATATAGCGCTTTCAAGTTTGCCTAAATTTACTAATTTGCCCGATAACAAATACATTAATAGAGGGGGGCAAGGGTTTACTGGATCTCTTAAGACAATGGAAAAGGCTTACGACTGCTGGAAAAGAGGCTCTTGGTCTGATAATCCTTTTATTGAGTCTGTGATTCCCTCTGCATGGGATCCAACTGTTGCTCCTCCAGGAAAACATTGGATGTCTAATTTTATTCAATATTGTCCAGCGGAATTGGCTGATGGTCCTTGGACTCCTGAAAAACGTGAGCAGTTCGGCCAAACTGTGGTCGATAAGATAGAAAGGTATTCACCAGGTTTTAAGGATCTAATTGTGCATATGGAAGTTCGTACCCCCCATGAAATTGAAAAAGAAGTTGGATTGACAGAGGGCAATATCTTTCAAGGAGAATTAACCATCGACCAACTTTTATTTAATCGCCCTTTTCCTGGCTTTTCTCAGTATCGGATGCCAATAAAGAATATGTATATGTGCGGATCGTCAACCCATCCGGGTGGAGGGGTTTCATCAGCATGTGGCGCTAATGCTGCTAGAGAAATCTTAATGGATTTACGCAAACCAAATACTGTACCTGAGGATGATTGTTACGATGAGTAGCATCGAAAAAAAATATTCAGACGAGTGTCTTAAACTTTCGCCATTTCACGAAAGGCAGGCCGCTTTGAATATTAGGGATTCTTGGTCTGTATGGAATGGCTATAAGTTTGCTGAATATTATTATGACGCTGAATACGAGTATTTCTGCGTAAGAAATACTTGTGGTACATACGATATCTCTCCAATGCAGAAATATTTAGTTAGAGGCGGTGACGCAGAATCCATGTTAAATAGGATGGTGACACGAGATATTTCTAAACTTAAGAATAACCGGGTAACTTATGTGTGCTGGTGCACCAATGAAGGGCGTATGATTGATGATGGCACTATATTTAAGCTGAGTGCGAATGAATTTATGCTGACTTGTGGCAGTCCCAGTTTAGCTTGGTTAAGAAAAGCCAGTTTTGGGTACAATGATATTGTGATTGAGGATGTAACAGATACATTGGCTGGATTATCATTTCAAGGACCAACAACTTTCTCCGTATTAAATGCCATGGGCCTTAAAGGTATTGAAAAGCTCAAACCATTCGACTTTTCTCTCTTTGACTTTGCTGGGGCTGAATTAATGATTTCACGAACTGGCTTTACAGGAGATTTGGGTTATGAACTTTGGATTAATAAGAAGCACGCATTGTCTTTATGGGATAAATTGTATGCCACTGGTGAAAATTATGGAATTCAACCATTTGGTGAATCAGCCACCAATATGGCTCGACTTGAGGCCGGTTTTATAATGCCTTACATGGAATTTAACGAGGCTTTAAAAACTGTTCACTATCAACATGATCAAACGCCTTTTGAATTAAATTTAGGGTGGTTGGTCGATTTTGATAAACCTCTTTTTAATGGACGCGATGCATTGCTTTTAGATAAGAAGAATGGACCAAAATATACGCTGACAAAATTGGATATTGCAGGAAACAAGCCAGCTGAAGATTCCTATATATATAGCGATAAAGCCTGTACTCAAGAAATTGGTTATGTCACCTCTGCAATGTGGTCGCCAGCCGTTAAAGCAAATATAGCCATGGCAATGATAAAAACTGAATACCTAGAAGGCGAATTGTGGGCTGAAATATATTATGAGAAAGAATTACGGCAGTACGATAAAGTGGCTCGTTGTAAGGCTACGAATAAGCCTTTCTGGGCGCCAGATCGAGCAAGAATGACTCCACCAGAAAACTTTTAGATATAATTTTTGATTGGCTCAATGACATCTAAATTAGTATCTCGACAGACCTTAAAAGTGGCTATTTATAGCTTATTGCTGATTAATTTTGCTCTTTATGTAATCGATGATATCAGGGTGGCATCATACACAATGAGAAACGGTGGCTCTTTGTTAGAGTGGACAAGGTCATTTGCCACCACTATCGATGAATCTGCTTGGTTTGTATTGCTCTTTTTGTTTGAGTTGGAAACTTATTTGCTTTCAAAGCAAACACTGAATCGACCAATAATAAATGGATTAATGCAAGGTGCGCGCATATTTTGTTATGCGTTTTTAATGCACTCAGTCTATGCTTTCAGTGTGATTTATATTGATCTACTTCAGGTCAATGAGGTTCCAAATATTATTAATTTATGTGAAATGGTACCCATGGATCTTGCTTTTGTTAGGAATCTGGCTTACACGGTACTTGATGCTGAAAATTGCCTGACATTGTCTTCAGCAGAGACATTCTATTTCACGGAACCAGGATTGGTTGTATCGGATTTTAGTGGCTTAAGTTTAGAGAGGAATTTGGCACTGGTGGATATTTTGGAAGTTTTGGTATGGTTAATAATTTTGATGACTATTGAAAGTATGGTGTGGTTGCAAGAACGCTCCATTACTCAAGGTAAACTGGTTTCTTTTATTACTGAGGCAAAATATATTCTCTATACTTCACTGTGGTTGATGGCTGCTTTTTGGGCTTATCTCGGTCATTATTATTTTGCATGGGATGAAGCTTTATGGATTATTGGATTCATTTCTATCGAAATGAACGTATCCGAACGGAAGAGAGAAATTGAAAGGGAAGTAATTACCGGAACATAATATTTATTTTTTGCAGATAAATTTTGTTTTGTAAAATCGTTTATACATTTGGACCATCAATTCACATCCGACCGCATTGACACAGTACTTTATCAGAATTACTGTTTCTTCCTAATCGCCCATCCCTGACCCGTCTCTCACTTTGACAAAATAACATATCACCGGGTCTGCAATCTTCGGGAGTTAGTTCTTTTTTTGAATTTTTTAAGGTTTGCAAAAACTTTAATAACTGCATTTGTTGATTGTTACTTATAATTTCGTCAGAGTTTGATATTTCTATTTCAGCGGCAGCCAATAAAGATAAGAAATCTTCATACTTCATCTCTAATAAATCAGCATATTCTTGAGCAGTTATTTTTACTGGAGTGACATTTGACTCAACAGGAGAAGTTGATTCTAAGGCCTCCTTGGATTGTTGCCATGCATTTATGTTTCCATTAAAACAAAAACAGACCAATACGGCGAATAGATATTTCTTTTTCATTGTTTAGTTCCTCAGGGGTTTCTGCAATCTATCAGTATTCATTGGACGTTATGTTTATGTATCACTCCGCCTTTCATCACAAAATTTACTTTTTCCATTACCTGAATATCCTCTAATGGATTGCCCGGAACAGATATGATGTCAGCAATTTTTCCATTTTCTATGCTTCCTAATGTCTTATCTAAATCTAGGAACTTGGCTGCAACCAATGTAGCAGATTGTATTGCTTCCATTTCAGGCATGCCCCCCTTAACCATTAAGGCAAATTCTTGTCCATTGTCACCGTGAGCTGAGACACCAGTATCGGTACCAAAAACAATTGGCACACCGTATTCGTAGGCTTCTGCAAATGTTTTAATTGCTATGGGTCCTATTTCAATAGCTTTTGGGCGAACCAAATCAGGAAAGAATCCATCAATCTTTGCTTTGTCTGCGACCCAGCTTCCCGCAAGCAGTGTTGGAACAAATACTGTGCCACGTTGCTTCATTAATTTCATCACGTCGCGGTCCATGTAGGTTCCGTGTTCAATCGAAGCTACGCCAGCAATAACCGCGCGTTTCATTCCTTCAGTGCCATGCGCGTGCGCAGCCACTCCCATGCCATAGTCTTTTGCGGTACCGACAATTGCTTTTAATTCTTCATCTGTAAATTGTGGATTTTGCCCGCTCTTAGCGACACTTAGAACGCCACCTGTAGCAGTGATTTTAATCCAATCAGCACCATCTTTATAACGTTGCCTGACTGCTTTTCTGGCATCATCAGCCCCATTTACAATGCCATCTTTTGGTCCGTCATCCCTCATTATTTTTTTTGCCCAGCCATTTGTTGAGTCTCCATGACCCCCGGTCGAACTGAGAGTTTTGCCTGCTGTAAGAATCATGGGTCCTGGAACTACACCATTTTTTATGGCTTTTCTAAGAGCAATGGTCACGTTGTATGAATCGCCTAAATTACGTACCACGGTAAATCCTGCATCCAAGGTTCGTTTCGCGTACATGGAAGCATTTAATGCAATATCGGATTCGTTTAAAATAAATCGTTGTAACTGACTGTTTGCACTATATTCACCTGTTAAATGTACGTGAGTATCCATTAGACCCGGCATAACTGTTTGATTCTTTAAGTCAATAATGGTGTCATTTTCAGTGGCTACTGAGAAACCAGATGTTATTTCTTTGATTCTAGAACCATCAACGTGAATCGTCATATTGGAATGGATTTTATTCGAAAAGCCATCAATGAGTTTGCCGGCATGAATTAATGTATCGGCATGCAAATTGCCGCTAAGAATCAATACAGCTATTATGTGTGTAATAATCTTGTTCATGGTATACATTCCGTATCTTAATAATAAATAGTAATTTTTTGTATTATCATTAACCTATCACGTGATAGAAAAAAAATCATAAAAAAGGGGTATGTAATGTCTTCAGCATCATCTAACGGACAGGAACAATGGTCATCTCGTTACGGGTTCTTATTGGCTTCAATTGGATTTGCTGTAGGGATGGGCAATATATGGCGCTTTCCATTTGTAACAGGACAAAATGGCGGAAGCGCTTTCTTGATAATCTATTTGGCATGTGCATTGATGATTGGTTTGCCACTATTAATAACGGAATTATCGGTTGGGAGGCGTGGTAGGAGCAGTGCACCAGGTAGTATAGTTAATGTCGCAAAAGCCAGTGGCGCCTCAAAATCTTGGGGAAAAGTTGGCAGCCTCGGTGTGTTTTGTGCGTTTATCATTCTTTCCTATTACAGCGTAATCTCTGGTTGGACATTGGATTATTTTGTTCGCGCTATCTCTGGTTCGTTGGAAGGGATTAGTGCCACACAGTCGGTTGAAATGTTCAGTGCCCTCAATAATAATCCATGGCGCCTTCTTTTCTGGAATAGTGTAATTTATTTATTAGTGATTTACGTTGTCCGTCAGGGAGTTCAGGCGGGTATTGAAAAAGCGGTAAAGATTCTTATGCCAGCTTTGTTTTTGATATTAATAGTTATGATGATCTATAGTTCAATAGCTGGTGATTTGGCTGCAACAGTGCGTTTTTTATTGGAACCTGATTTCAGTAAAGTAACTTTTAGTACAGTAATGCAGGCAATGGGTCAGGCTTTCTTCTCAATTGGTATTGGTTGGGGAACACTGATTGTTTTTGGTTCTTACTTGCCTCAAGACTTCTCAATACCGCGATCTGCCGTTACATTAATTTTTGCAGACACCTTGGTTGCCTTATTGGCTGGTTTCGCAATTTATCCTTTGGTATTTGGCTATGGTTTGGAGGTCACAAGCGGAGCCGGATTGGCTTTTGAAACATTGCCTTTGGCGTTTGGTCAAATGCCGGCCGGGAATATCTTTGGCGCTTTATTTTTCCTGCTCCTTATAACTGCTTCTTTATCATCTTGCATTGGTATAGCTGAGAGTGTCGTGTCTTGGGTTAATGAAAAATGGAAAGTAGAGCGAACGCAAGGGGTATTATTAACATCTTCGGCAGCTTGGTTGTTGGGTGTATTATCCATCATGTCTCTGGGGGCATGGTCTGATTTCTATCCATTGGATTTTATTCCTTTATTTGAAGGCCGAACAATATTTGATGCTCTAGATTTTATTGCAGCCAATATTTTATTGCTTATTGGAAGTATGTTGTTGGCAGTGTTTTTTGGATGGTTTGTTCCAGCACAATTAGCGTCATCAGAAACTGGCATTAAGGAGGGAGCTTTCTTTAAGTTATGGCAAATTATGCTGCGTTTTATTATTCCTGCCTTTTTATTTGTGATTTTGATTATGGCTTTTGCAGAATAGAATCTTTAGAAATCTATTGTTGAGTATTTGTGATGAGCGTTAAAGAAAATCTGGTTATAGGTGCTGGGTTAATGGGGGTGACCAGTGCTTATGAATTGTTGATGAGAGGGCATTCCGTTACGCTTATAGAGGAGCTGGAGGCACCGGCTTTGGTAACAAGTTTTGCAAATGCTGGTATGTTAACACCTTCGATGCCAGAACCATGGAACGGTCCAGGTGTTTATAAGAATTTGGTCAAATCTTTATTTAATCCTAGTGCATCAATGCGACTCAGATGGCATGCCATTCCATCGCTCATGGGTTGGGGTATCAAGTTCTTGAAATATTCATCGGCAGCTCATTTTAAAGCCGCTTGCCATGAAAATTTTCATTTAACCAGTTATTCGTTAAAAAAAACGCAAGAAATTGCACAAAAATTGGATCTTCAATATTGCCGAGGAAGTAAAGGCACCATAAGTATTTTTCGGAATCATGAAGATTTTGCTTTCAAGGAAAGTCTCTATCAATCTTTGGCTGCATTGGGCATGAAATGTAGAATTTTATCACCCAGTGAAATTGTCTCTATGCTTCCTTCTTTGGCGGGCATGCAACCAGAATTATATAAAGGCATTCACTATCATGAAGATGAGTTTGGTGATGCTCATTTATTTTGTCGGGAGCTATGTAAGAAGTTTATCGAAGCTGGCGGAAAAATAAAATATGGAATTTCAGTGAAATCTATAGCCCTAAAGAATGATCAAGTGATTGGTGTCAACACACAAGATGGCTTTTTGAGAGGGAATCGGGTTGTGGTCGCGGCAGGAACAAAGAGTCCGACAATTCTAAAAACAGCAGACGTTCATTTGGATGTGAAACCGGCAAAAGGCTATTCGGTGACGATGAAGATTGATGATCATAAAATTATGCCTTCTCTGCCGATGCTTGATGATGCCATGAACGTGGTATTTACTCCTCTTGGAAATCGTTTGAGAATGGTTGGCACCGCAGAGTTTGCAGGTTTTGATACTTCTATAGATCCTGTGAGAATCAATAAACTATTTGAAATGTTAGAAATGGTGTTTCCGGATATAGCAAACAGTATTAATCGAGATGATGCTGAACTTTGGGCGGGACTCAGACCGATGAGTTGCGATGGCAAACCTTTTATTGGCGAATGTGAAATAAAGGGGCTATTTGTCAATAGCGGTCAAGGGCCTTTGGGTTGGACTTTGGCAATGGGTTCGGCAAATATGCTTGCTGATATTGTTTCTGATGTAGCGACAACTATCGATGCAAGACCTTTCTCAATGAATCGATTCGATAGAGATATTTCTGTGTGAATCAATTATTAACTTTTGTGTTCCATAGGGATGCCGCTAACAGAAGAGAAAGTATCGATGAACCAATCCAAAAAAGGATCGCCATATCAAAGTTATAGATTCTCTCTCCTTGTATTATTGTAGAACCCTCACTGATTAAAACTGCGCTGACATTCTCTTGCATTGCCGCACCAAGATAACTGAATATACCAACAAAACCCATTACCGCACCGGTTGCACCTTTTGGCGCTATATCCACGGCAAACAGACCACCCAAAGAAGCCATCAAACCACTTAGAGTGGCTCCATAACAAGCAAAAGCCAATAATTGTAGGATTTCATTTCTCGGTCCATAAAAAATCACAATAAGTGCAATAACTTCAATAATGGCAAAGATTAGATTAGCTGGTGGACGTTTCGCGTTAAAGAAATTATCGGATACAAAGCCATAGGCAATTGAACCAAAAACACCGGCTAGTGTGTTGATGCTTAAAAAGAAAGCAGCTTCGGTTAGAGAATAACCTCTAACCTCTTGGAGGTAGAGTATGCCCCAACTATTAATGGCATAGCGAGTCACATACATTAAGGCGCTTGCTATAGCGACTACCCATATCGCTTTAATACCGAACATGATTTTCTGTGTGGCCCAGGTAGCGCGTTCATCTATTATCTCGATCTTTTCATTTTTCCATTCATTAACGGATGGCAACCCAAGGGTTGCGGGAGCATTTCTAAGAAAAGAGAAAGTCCATGCTGCCACTCCTAGACAAAGAATACCTGGAGTAATGTAACCCCATTGCCAGCCATAAGCGGCAACAATTGCGGCAATAACGTAAAAGGTGATGCCTTCTCCTATTGAATGGGATGCATTCCAGATTCCGTAAGCTCGCCCTCTTTCACGGTAGCTAAACCAATTTGTTATAGAAACAACCGATGCCGGTGCAGCCATTCCTTGAAAGAATCCATTTAATGTCCATAAGATTATTGCTAACCATAGAAAGGTTGAAATCCCCATGAATATGTTAATCAAAGCCGCAAGAAATATACTCAGTGAGAAAAATATTCTTGGTGGAAAGTGATCAGATAAGAATCCATTGATAAATTTACCACTGGCGTAACCATAAAATAATGCCGCACCAATTATTCCCAATTCCTCAATTGTAAAAATCCCAGCATCAATTAAGGGTTTTTTTACTATTGATAAACCCAATCTACAGGTGTAAATAAAACCATATCCAAGTGTTATCGCTAGCATTACTCTGATACGGTGTTTTTTAAAGAGTTGATCTGTGTTATTCATGATATTAGATACTATAAAACCAATTTTCTGAGCTTACCTTATCAATTACTCCCTAAATCACAATTATATTTCGTTTATTTTTGGATGAACGCGCATTATGACAATTATGAAATATTTGAATTTATCAGGATAAATTGCTCGATTTTCGTTAAAATAGCTCTATATATAAGCTACTCAGAAAAAATTTAGTATTTTTTTAGAATAGAGATCCATCGATTTTTGTGTGGAAAAGAGATATTGCATGGAATTACCTGCTGATAGAAAGAATTCGTACGATTATGAGGAACTTCTCAGTTGTGCGAATGGAACTTTGTTTAGCCCTGAAAGTGGTAGATTACCATTACCGGGAATGTTGATGACTGATCGCATCACATTAATCACGAATGAAGGCGGTGATCATGGCAAGGGAGTTATCCGTGCTGAGCTGGATATAGATCCAGAGATGTGGTTTTTTAAATGTCATTTTTCTGAAGATCCAGTAATGCCTGGTTGCCTTGGATTGGATGCACTGTGGCAACTTGTTGGCTTTTATTTGGTTTGGTCTGGATATGAAGGTCGAGGTCGAGCCCTTGGAGTCAATAAAGTTAGATTTACTGGTCAGGTTTTACCAACTTCCAAATTGGTTACTTTTAATTTAGATTTTAAGAGATTGATTACTCGTAAGCTTGTATTGGCCATTGCTGATGGTTCGGTATCTGTTGATGGCCGAAAAATCTATGAGACCGAAGATTTAAGAGTTGGTTTATTCACTTCAACTAAAGATTTTTAAGGATTTTTTATGAGAAGAGTTGTGGTTTCAGGTCTTGGTGTCGTTTCTTGTCTTGGTAATTCAAAGTCTGAAGTATTGAATTCTATAAAGGCGGGACGTTCAGGTATTGTATTTAACGAATCTTTTAAAGAAAGTGGGATGCGAAGTCATGTTTCTGGAAGTGTTGATATTAATACTGATGAAATGATCGACAGAAAAGTACGGAGATTTATGGGCGGCGCTGCAGCCTATGCGTACATTGCCATGCAGCAAGCCATAGAGGATGCTGGCTTAGAAGAAGATGAGATATCCGATCCAATGACAGGTCTGATTGCCTCATCAGGTGGCGCTTCAAGTGAAAATATTGTGGCCAGTGCTGATATATTAAGAGAAAAAGGTGTTCGTAGAATAGGACCATATATGGTTCCAAGAACCATGGGGAGTACGGTATCGGCTTGCTTGGCTACTCCATTTAAGATTAAAGGTTTAAATTATTCAATAACTTCAGCCTGTGCTACTAGTGCACATTGTATTGGTGCCGGAATGGAGCAAATTCAGATAGGTAAACAAAACATCATTTTTGCTGGAGGCGGTGAAGAAGAAGATTGGACTTTAGCATCTATGTTTGACGCCATGGGTGCACTCTCAACCAAATACAACGAAACCCCACAACTGGCTTCTAGAGCTTATGATGTGAATCGGGATGGCTTTGTAATTGCTGCTGGCGCTGGCATGCTTGTTCTCGAAGAACTCGAACATGCAAAAGCTCGTGGAGCAAAGATTTATGGTGAATTGGTCGGTTATGGTGCAACTTCTGATGGCCAAGATATGGTGGCACCTTCAGGAGAAGGTGCGATCCGATGCATGCAAATGGCAAAAAGTACGGTAGATGATCCTATCGATTATATCAATACCCATGGAACCAGTACCCCAGTTGGAGATACCACCGAGTTAAAAGCGATGCGTGAGGTTTTCACTGGAAACATTCCACAATTTTCTTCCAGTAAATCAATGTGTGGTCATTCATTGGGCGCAACCGGTGCTCAAGAAGCAATACATTGTTTAATGATGCTGGATAATGATTTCATTATGCCTTCAATTAATGTCATGGACGCAGATCCTGAGGTGAATGAAATGCCTTTGGTAACAAAGTGTATTGAAAATGCAAACATTAAAACTGCAATGAGTAATAGTTTTGGTTTTGGCGGGACCAATGCCACATTGATCATGCAGAAATTATCCTAATTATTTGAATTGTATAATGTCTATTGAGCTATTAAAGCAAGATAAAGCTTTTGGCGGTATGTTAGAAACATATCGCCATACCTCAGCAGTAAATAATTGTTTTATGCAGTTTTCTGTATATCGCCCCCCACAATCCGAAACAGCAGACGTGCCTTTATTGACTTGGTTATCAGGTTTAACATGCAATGAAGAGACATTTATGATCAAGGCAGGTGCGCAGAGGATTGCTTCTGAGCTGGGAATAATGTTAGTGACTCCAGACACCAGTCCACGCGGTGAAGAAGTACATGATGATGAAGAAGGCGCTTATGATTTTGGTCTTGGTGCTGGATTCTACGTAAATGCTACTGAGGATCCATGGAAACAGAATTATAATATGTATCGTTATATTATTGAGGAGTTACCCGGCATTATTTTTCAAAACTTTTCGGCCGATAAAGCTCGTCATGGGATTTTTGGCCACTCTATGGGTGGTCATGGCGCATTATCCATCGGTTTAAAACATCCGGAGATTTATTTATCTATTTCAGCATTTGCACCCATATGCAATCCAATAAATTGCCCATGGGGAAAAAAGGCTCTGAGTAATTATCTGGGCGATGATCAATCAAAATGGAATCAATATGATGCCACAGAGATTATTCAAAGTGACTCATTAGTAGCCCCAAAAAATAGAATACTTATCGATCAAGGACTTGCAGATGAATTCCTAGAGCGCGAATTAAATACAGATCGATTTGAAGAGATGTGTATCGCAAGAGGTATTGATATTGAGATACGTCGTCACGCCGATTATGGCCATGGCTATTATTTTATTTCGACTTTTATAGAAGACCATATAAAACATCATGCTCAATTCTTGTGCAAATAGAATCTATTCTCTTACCGTACGTCTTTTTTAATGTTGTTTATTGATTCTTTATTTTTTGCCGCATTGTTTGTTATTGCGGTCCTTTTGTTGATTTTGATTATCGGGTTCTTGTATTCAATTGACTGGAAAGAGCAACACAAGAAAACAGTTTCGAGATTACCTTCCCATGGAGATTTAAATGTACCTGCAATGTCGATTTGCAATATCCAAGCAGGTGATCTTTGTTTTCGAGCACGGGTTTTTAATCTCCAAGGTAAAGGAGATTTAATAATTCTTTTGCACGGATTTCCGCAAACCTCAATTTCATGGGAACCATTCTTTGAAGCCGCTAAAACTCTTGATTATAAAATTATTGCTTTTGATCAAAGAGGCTACAGCCCAAATGCCAGACCGAAAGGTATCAATGCCTACACTACAAAGTATTTGGTGAATGATCTTTTTGCAGTGGCTGATTCTATTGGTATTGAGCAATTCCACCTTGCTGGTCATGATTGGGGTTCAGCGATTGGATGGGCTGCCGTAATGTCTAAACCGGATCGAATTTTATCTTGGTCTGCTCTGTCCGTGCCTCATCCATTAGCTTTCTTTGGATCTCTACGCAGTAATAAAGAGCAACAGAAAAAGAGTCGCTATTTCATTTTTCTTCGAATGCGTTGGATTCCTGAATTGGTGATGACTTCGCTTAATCTGCTTTTTCTTAGACGTTGGATGTATCGCTGGATGCCAAAAAAACATCAATATGAATATTTGAGTGTATTTTCTGAGTTTGGGGCTTTGTGTGCCGCATTAAACTGGTATCGAGCGATGGGGAAATCTGAAAAATTCAGTTACGAACCAATCATCAATCTGCCGGTTCTTTTTATATGGGGGAATAGGGATCCTGCAGTAGCTAAAGCATCTGTTGAGCTACAAGATCAATATATACAAGGTCCATACAAGAAGATTGAGATGAATGCCGGACACTGGTTACTAGAGAGACGAACCGAAGAAGTGATTGAGGCGATGTTGACGCATATAAATCATGTTTCTAAAGATTCAGATACGTAGGTTGTCAAAGATCTTTTTATTATCTTCAATAATTCTTTCGGTTACTTCAGCTTCAGGGTTTCTTGACCAATCATCCATTTGAGCAGAACCGCCCAATAAAATTTCTCCAGATCGAGGGAACATATAGGTAACATCACTGCCACCACCAACAGTTAAATAATCGATACTTGGGTCAGGAGGAATAAAAACCAACTGACCTTTTACTGGTGTTAGCTCCTCATCTTTGAAAAGAGCCTTTGATCCAAGCCCAGTACAATTAAATATTGCATTTTCTTTAAGTGAGAGTATTTCATCTAGACTGGTAAAATTCTTTATCTTGAAATGCCCGCCCGTAAGAAGAAAATCATCTCGAATACGCCTTAGAAATGTAGCCGGTTCAATGATCATGGTTACAGTTCGTTTTACGTAAGGAACGGGGAACGGATGCTCGTGAGGCGCTAGATCAGCAACTGAGGTAAACAATTCAGGGAGTTCTCTCATGTAGTAAGCTTCAGCTTCTTCTCCCAGTTGATGGCTTAAATAATAATTTTCCACAAAACGAATGCCATAATTTGCACCGCTTAGATTTTGATATGCATGGTGAGCGATACGTGATGCGTATTTGTATTGTTCTTCAAAGGCTTTAGTTGCTACTCCTTCTTCGAATACACTGGTTGGGGCCCATTGACCAGCACCAACATTAGAGACAGAATGCCTAGTTATGTCACGAGTGTATATGGTTACATCCCAACCAGCGTCTTGAAGTAACCTTGCTGTGGTAAGTCCCATGATGCCACTGCCTATTACCGCTGCTTGATTCACTGGTAATCTAGCAGCTTCATGAACAGCTAGGGCAGAAGAACCCCAAGATAATGAAATGCCACCACCACCATGCCCATAATTATGAATAATATTTTTTTTGTCGTATTCTTCGAGTTTAACGACGAACCCAGAAGGTCGGTATGGTCTTAACCCCACAATCACTCGCACAATTTTATTGCGCGCAATACGCGGCGCCATAAATGGTTCACGAGAATGCGGTCGAGTATAAGATCTTTGTATCCTCAGCGAAGAACCGATACCCGAGCAGGCATTGATTGATGAAAGTCCAGCCGTGTAACCTATTGTTTTAAGGATTCGACGACGAGTGGTATTTTGTTTTGCTTTTGTATTTATCTCTTTCATCTAAATTGCATGGAATAATAATGATGAATTTTAATAATAACTCATTTTTATATAATCTCGCTATTTATTAAGTGGTACTCTTTTAAAATGTTTACTTATATAGATCCTAAGGTTCGACGACGTCTCTTGGAGCGTGGAAAGTTGGTGACCATTAATGCCGATGGCGAAGTGATTGATAGCGATGCCGACCCGATAAATGCAACGCAATCGATCAGTATTCTTGGCCCAATTCCATTGCCTATTTCAAGTGATACAAAGAAATACAATGTTTCTTGGTATGCATGTGTTCGTCGTACTGAATTAAACAAGGTAGAACAACTGGCCGATAAATTACGTGATAGTGATGGAAAGAATTCGTTTGCCATTCTCGCGTCTTCCATGGCGGTAAATAGTGTGTTGGTATTGGGTGACCCTGATAGATGGATCAACCCGTTGGTTAGAGTGCATTCCAGTTGTTTAACTGGTGATGTTTTCGGTTCAGGCAGATGTGAATGTGGACCTCAACTTGATATGTCACTTGAGAGTATCGCTAAGGAAGAAGAGGGCGGCATGGTGGTATATATGTCTGGTCATGAAGGCAGAGGTATTGGTTTGTGGGCGAAGGCGGCTACTTATTTATTACAAGATGATGGTGAAGATACCTACCAGGCAAATCGATCTCTTGGTTTGGATGACGATTCTCGTGACTTCTCAGATGCGGCTATTTTAATTAAGTATTTTTATGGCATCAAAGAATTTCGTCTATTAACTAATAACCCAAAAAAGATTGATGATTTGTATGCTTATGGGTTAGAAGACATCACACCTGTGAAGCATATTATTGGGGTAACTGATGACAATCGTGATTATTTATTGGCGAAACGTGATTGGGGTCATCGCCTTGATGAGCAAGACCTCTCTAAAAAATAGCTAATTTATTCTAGATTCAGGATTAGATTCCATTCTTTCTTTGTCACCGGTATCACGGACAATCGATTGCCTCTTTGATTCAATCTAAAGTCTTGAAGTTTCTTATGTTCTTTTAATTCGCTTAGCGTGATTTCACGTTTGAGTTTTCGTTTATATTTGACATCAACAAGTAACCAGCGAGGATTTTCTGGATCGCTTTTACCATCAAAATATCTAGATTTTGGATCAAATTGAGTTGCATCTGGGTAGGCCTTGCTTGCAATACTCATTATCCCGGCTACTGCAGGAGGTTTGCAGTTAGAATGATAAAAAAAAGCAAGATCTCCAATCTTCATTTGATCACGAAACATATTTCTAACTTGGTAGTTTCGGATGCCATCCCACGGCTCTCTCTTATCTTTCTTTAAGTCGTCAATGCTGTATACATCAGGTTCTGATTTCATTAGCCAATAAGCCATATTTTTTCCTGTTTTATTGATGAATGTATTTTGGCAGATTATTTAACAATTCTGCTTAGAGAAAATATACAATCAAGCGGTCTTATTTGGAAGGGTTAAGTTTTATCTGTGATATTAGAAGTTAAAATTGAAATTCGAGATCAATTTGTATGCGATTGTACTTAATTTCATCGGTAGGTGAAGCGTTATATTTTGACACAATCAGAATTCCACCAAGAGCCATGTTTTCTTTTAATCCGTATTTTGCTCTGATAAAGTGACCTCTTGAATCTGTATTTCCGCCCGCAAAGTCTGAATCAGAATAAGATCCAATTAATGCATCTTTGTCGGTATCGTGATACGCGTAACTAAATTGCTTGTCACCACGGTTTTTAACTGATCCAATCTTTACTCCGGCAGAATAAGCCTTGTTATTATCGTCTATGGCAGAATTTTTGATAATCTCTGCATGCAAGGTCATAGGAAGATTAGAAATCTCTGTCTTAAATTCTGAAAACAACTCATACAACTTGTAATTAAAAGTATATTTTTCCTCAGCGTCGATAGTATTTCCTTTTGCTTTATAAAATGGCGCATCACCAAGAGCATTTTTGTAGTCATAATAACCAATACCAAGCGTTAAAGACGAGGTGTTATTGACGTTCAAGTGTCTTCCGATCTGGGAAGAATATAATACTGTATCGTTTTTTTCTGAATCCTGGTTAATAATAACGTAACCACCATTTAGAAATATATTATTAGCTTTATAACTGCCAAAGATTCCTTCTGGGTTAAGATCGTTATCCCATAAGAGGTTGTTTCCTCCAGGAGTGTACCAAGGCATTTTCATTTTTCCGCCCATAATTTGCAGTTTTTCGTTAACTTTCCAATCAATGTAAGCTCTGCCGATACCAAAATCTCTAATATAATCACCAACGCCAAATGTTTGATTGGAAGAGACGGGATCATCTATACCACTCTCAAGCCTAAAAATTAGCTTTATATCATTGGTGATATTTGTAGACATGCCCAGTCTGGCTCTGAACCTCTCTCTTTCCGTATCGTTTCCTGGATTTTTATAAATATCTTCCCATCGAAGGCGAATATCACCTTGTATTGAAATCTTCTCATACCACATTGTTTTAGGAGTTTCGGCAAATGTACTTGGAGTAATTAATAAAGCAACTACCGTTACACCTATAAATTTTATGGTTTTTAATAATTCCAATTAACTGAAGATTCCTTTCATAGTGAAGAAGAACATAATGGATAATCCTGCACCAACCGGTAAAGTAACAATCCAGGATAGGATTATTCTTCCAACAACACTTAAATCAATTGCAGAGAGCCCTCTGGCTAAACCTACTCCAAGTACAGCTCCCACTAATGTATGTGTTGTTGAAATCGGCAAACCTGTCCCAGAGGCAACTACTACTGTTGTGGCTGCGGCCAGTTCTGCCGCAAAACCACGACTGGGGGTGAGCTCAGTAATATTTCTTCCGACTGTTTCAATTACCCTGTAACCTAGCATTGCTAGACCCGCAATTATGCCTGCACCACCAAGTAAAAGGATCCACCAGGGCATAGTTGATTGTGCGGCAATCTCTCCTCCTGATTGAATGACATTTACTATCGCGGCAAGTGGCCCCACCGCATTTGCCACATCGTTTGAACCATGAGCAAAAGCCATTGCACAAGCGGTAAATATCATCAATATAGCAAAAACACGTTCCACTCCATCAAAGACAACATCTCCTCTTTGTTGTTCGGTATTTTTAATCTTCTTTAATAGGGTAATTCCTAACAAAACTATACCCATGCCAATCAAAATGGAATATTGCAGGCTTTCCATAAAGCTGATATTTAATCCTATATGTTTTAACCCTTTTACTAGAGTTACCATTGAAAGCACAAAGCCAACCAGGAACATGTATCCAGGTACATATTTCTTAGCATTCAAGAAAGGGTTATCAGTATTTAAAATAAGGTGATGCACACTTCTAAAAATCATAAAAGAAATTGTGCCGGCTATTAGTGGTGAAACAATCCAACTTGAGACTATTGAGGTTACTTTCGTCCAGCTAACCGCATCAACACTTATTCCAACTGCCGCAAAACCTACTATGGCACCAACTATTGAATGAGTTGTGGATACAGGCCATCCGTTATATGACGCAATAAGTAGCCAGGTTCCAGCTGCAAGTAAAGAGGCAAGCATTCCAAATACTAATAATTGTGGTGAATCAGATAATAGAGATGGATCAATAATTCCTTTTCTTATAGTGGAGGTAACTTCTCCGCCTGCGAGGTAAGCACCTGCAAATTCGAATATACAAGCTACCAGAATTGCTTGGGAAAGAGTGAGGGCTCTTGCGCCAACTGAAGTTCCCATGGCATTTGCGACATCATTTGCACCTATACCCCATGCCATAAAGAAGCCGAATATACATCCACTTATGAGTAAATACGGCCCATAATTTATGATGATATCCATTTATATTTTTCCTTGTTTATCTGGATGTAATAAGAGAGATTCGGTGACCGACTTGTTCGGCTCTGTCTGCAAGTTCTCCAATTTTATTAATTACGCTATACAAGAACATTACATCGACAGGAGGCAGTTCTTTTTCAATCGCAAATAGTTCACTTCTGAGAATAATTTCCGTTTCATCACAACGATCTTCCAAAGTATCGAGGTTTTGAATTAGTTTTTGCATTTCTTCGACTGCATTTCCTCCAAAGGCGAATTGGAATAATTCATCAATTATGCTGGTCGCATTGGCTGCAACATTGCAGATTCCAGTTGCTTCAGAAGCAAATTTCATAAAGGTTGGAGTGATTTGAGGGGGGATTTCCATTTTTCGACCAATCATTAATCCAGAAATATTTTTGACAGTATTAGGTATTTCATCAGCACGTTTTACTAATTCTAGAACGTCCTCTCTAGGAACCGATAAGAATATACTTTTAGGAACTAGACCTCTGGTCTCTGCTTTCAAACTATCGGCTTCGTGCTCAAGATCAACAATTCTTTGACGGAACTGCATGGCCTTTTCCCAATCCATATTTGTCGCTGCTTCTAAGAATTTCAGTAGTTCATCTGCACTGGCTTGTGCTTTTTCCATGTGTTTCTGGATAGGGATGAAGGGTGATTTCTTAATTAGGTCAGTTATTCTGTCCATCAGAAGGTATCCTTGATATTTATTTTGGTATTATATAATAATTAATTCGCATATTTCATATTAATCGAATAAAAAATAGTAATAACTAATTACAATTTATTAAAATTTCTTTTTGGAAAATGAATGATTGAAGAACTAACAAAGAAAGTTCAAGAAGCCGTCAGTAAACAAACTGCTTTTGGTTTTAATGTGCGTTTTGATGTTGATGGCACAGAGAATATATATGTTCATGGCGAAAGTGACCCGATTCAAGTCTCGAACGATTCGGATCCAGCTAACACCGTCTTTAAGGTGAACACTAAAGATTTAATAGCGATGTTGGATGGTGATTTATCACCGATGAGCGCTTACATTACAGGTAAAATGAAGATTGAAGGGGACATGGGTAAAGCCATGCAATTGAGCTCAATATTCAGCAATTAATCAATTTGTATATTTCTCTCTAATTATGTTATATTATAACATTAACTTCTATTGGGATTATGGAGTGATTTATTAAAAAATATTCAACTCTTCTTTTAGGTTTATTATTCCTAAATACTGTCTCTCTGGAGCCGTTATATCATGAGCTCCTTGAGCACGAATCTTCTAAGATAGAATGCCAATTATGCAAGAATGATGCGTCTAACTCGATCGAATTAATACTCGATTTAGATGAAGTTACTTTCCCTAATGATTTACAAGTAGAAAAAATTGATGATTTTGTCACATTCAATTTTAAAAACTTTTATTCGAGAGCTCCCCCTAAATAAAAATTTCAAAATTTCTAATTTCTTTGAAACTTCTTAGGAGGCACTTGTGAAAAACAAATTTATTATAGCTATGGTTGTAACCATAGCTATATCAAACAAAATAAACGCAGACGAAATTGAAGAAGTGATCGTTACTTCGTCATATACCAATCAAGCATTAAATGAGATACACAATCCTCTTCATCTTATAGATGGAGAAGAAATCTCTAATTCAGCAACCCAAAGCCTTGGTGAAACAATAGATAATCTTCTGGGTGTATCTTCGGCCGATTATGGTTCCGGAGTAGGTCAGCCTATTATTCGTGGGATGTCGGGAAACCGAGTCAAAATAATGACTAATGGCAGAGTAAACAGAGATGTCTCTGGTCTTGGCGCAGATCATATCAACGATATTGACCTCAATAATGTCCAACAAATTGAAGTTATCAGAGGACCTTCATCAATATTTTATTCAAATGGGACTACAGGCGGCATCATTAACGTTGTTGATAACACTATCGCAAGAACTGATTTTTTAGAATCAGAACTAAGGATAGGTGGCGAAGCACAATCAGCTAATAGGGGTAATTCTGGAGAATTTTCTTATCAAAATAACCTAGGCGGATTAAATTTAAGTTTAGCGTATAAAGATTCGAGTTTTGCGAATTTTGAAATTCCTTTCGGCGCAATAATTCACGAAGAGGAAGAACATGAGGAGGAGCATGAAGAAGAGCACGAAGAGAATCCTAAATATTTATTTAACTCTGATTATGAAACCGAATCACAACGTTTTGGTGTCTCTAAAACTGGTGATTGGGGATATGTTGGTCTTTCTTTTAGAGGCATCGATAGCCTTTATGGAGTTCCGTTTCATGGTGAAGAGCATGAAGAGGAAGAAGAGGGTGAGCACGAAGAAGAAAGAATATTTGTCACCACTGAATCCAATGTCATTAATTTAGAAGGTTCTTATGTTTTTGATAATAGTTTCTTCAAGAAAATCGATTATTACTTTGCTGATACTGAATATTCATTGATAGAGCAGCATGCTGAAGAGGCCGATCATGAAGAGGAAGAACCAACAACTCTCAAAAATGATGCGAAGGAATATGGTGCGGTTGTTGATTTTTCTACTGATGAACTCTCGCAACGTTTAGTGATGAATATGATTGAAGAAGATATTTCGATTATTGGTCATGAAGCATTCATGAAGCCATCTGACAACAGTGAATTTTCATTTGGATATTATGTCAGTACAGACTTAGATTTATTTAATTTTGATCTTGCAATTAGGCATGATCGAATCAACAGGAAAGGGTCTATTGCTCACCACGAAGAGGAAGAAGAGGAAGAAGGACATGAGCATGAAGAAGAAGTGGATAAATTTGACAAAGATTTTGAAAATGACAGTCTCGCAATAAGTGTCAATAGAAATATCAATGAATTCCTCAATATGAGTTTGGCTATGGCCAGTGTTGAAAGAGCACCGTCCGCAGTCGAGCTTTATATGAATGGACCTCACCTTGCGACTGGTAGATTCGAAATAGGTAACACAAATATCGATACTGAAAGGTCTCGCAATATTGATTTAACTCTAAACTATAATCAAGGTGGATTCTTTAGCACTTTCACTATCTTTAGAAACAATGTGGATGATTACATTTATCTTGTGGATTCCACAACGAAGGAAAAGAAACTTACTGTTTCTAACTACAAACAGAAGGATGCACAATTAATTGGTTATGAATTAGAAATAGGCACAAGCTTTCAGTTATATGGAGGAAGCTTAGAATTATCGATAGCCAGAGACACGATATCAGGTGAGTTTAGTGATGGAAAGAATATTCCAAAAATGACCCCAGAGAGGCATATTTATTCAGTGTTATATTCTCAAGATGACCTTAGTTTTGGTTTGGTGTTAAAGGATATTAAACAACAAAATGACCTAGGATTGAATGAAACCTTGACTAAAGGCTTCCAAATGCTTGATGCCAATTATACTCGTAAATTAGTTTCTGAATCAGGAACAGAAGTGTACGCCTCAGTTTTTGGTCATAATTTACTTGATGAAGTTGCTAGGAATCATACGTCTTTTGTGAAAGATCAAGTTCCTTTGCCAGGAAAGAATTTTGGAATCAGTTTTAATCTTAAATTCTAATATAATAATTGTTCCCTTAAATCTCTTTTTTAAGAGGTTTAAGGGAATATATATTTTAGAAAGATTTTTTATCAGAATTAAACTGAACGAAGATACCAATCAAAATCTAAGCTGTTTATCTTGTTATTGAATTCTGTTTCTTCATAATTTCGATTGGCAACAAATGTTTTACAAAATTCGGTACCAAGGTATTTTGGTAGGATTTTGTTTTTTGCGAATTGTTCAATTGCCTTGTTCCAGCGATTCGGAATTTTTTGTTTAAGAGTTATTACTTCACCTTCTTTAATCATCTTCCCGGGGCTGCATTTATTCTGGATTCCGTAATGAACGCCTGCAAGGACTGCTGCGGTTACAAGGTATGGGTTGGCATCAGCGCCAGCTACACGATGCTCAAAACGAAGATTCTTGGCATCCGAGACAGGAATACGAATTGAAACATTACGATGATTGGCACCCCAGTTTGGTTCAACAGGGGCAAACATATCAGGCCTTAATCTTCTGTATGAGTTTGCATTGGGTGCAAAGATAGCTGTGGATTCTGACATGGTCTTTTTGAGTCCCCCGATTGCATGCCTTAAAATGTCAGAATAAGGAGGCACAGCGTGCTCTTTTTTATTCTTAGAGAATAAGTTTTTATTCATTTTATCGTAAAAGCTCATGTGAATATGCATACCAGAACCGGCTTCTTCTTCAAATGGTTTCGCCATAAAACAGGCCACAAAACCGTGTTGACGAGCAACTGCTTTGATTGCTCTTTTTAAAAGAATGGCATGATCACAAGCCAACAGAGGGTCATCAACATGATGAAGATTGATTTCAAATTGAGCAGGCGCATATTCTGAGATTGTGGTTCCTGCAGGAATATTTTGTTTCTTACAGGCAGTGTGAAGGTCATCCAGAAAATTCTCAATATCCCATAGATCATCAGGGTGGTAGACTTGTGGCCCAGGTTGAGGCCTTCCTATACCAGGTATTAACGAAGTTTTTGGCGTAGGGCGATCTGTTTTTCCATCCAGAAGATAAAATTCCAATTCTACGGCCATGACAATCTTAGGGGCGATTTTTTTTAGATTATCAATGTTATTTTTTAATATTGCTCTGGGCTCACCAAAGAAAGGTTTATTTTTTTCATCATAAAAAGTAAATAATGCCTGTGCTGATGACTTCTTTGACCATGGTATTGGCGCAAGACTGGTCGCAATAACTTTGGCTTTTGTATCTGGGTCCCCATCGTCTCCAGACCAGCTAATATCTGGAACTGCACTTCCTAGAATATCTAAAAATAAAGTGCCTCCTGGCATGGAAAAACCATCTTCGAAAATACTTTTAAATTCATTAGAACGGATCCTCTTCCCTCGCAAGACACCATGGATATCAGCGATTAAGAGCTCCATTTCGCTTGTATCCGGGTAATTTTTTAAGAATTTCTTTAATTCAGATAAATTATTATTTTTTATTTTTGGTGGCATTGATTTAAAATTTTTAGTCATTGATTTAGCAAACAATCATTATATATAACTAATTTGCTGATGATACAGTTTATTATTAAAATGAAATATCATATTATGGAACCAAATATCATATTGTGAGGTTCTAGTGAAAGACAGAAAACCACCAAAAGGTGCTCAGGCAGCACTGCGAGCTGTTCGTTTGCTTAAACTTTTCTCTTTAGAAAAGCCTGACCTAACCTTAACGCAGTTGAGTAATGGCGCCAATCTTAATAAAACAACCACGCATCGTTTATTGCGTGCCTTGCAGAGCGAAAATTTGGTGCAGCGTAATTCAATCACTGCACGTTACAGTTTAGGTACTGGTCTAATGGCGTTGGGAGTGCAAGCTTTATCGAGCAGTGATTTAAGAAGAAGGGCTCGACCAATATTAAAACTTTTAGCAAGAGATACGGGCGAAACTGCTCAACTTGAGGTGCCTGTCGAAGACGGGATGTTAATTCTAGATGAAGTGACTGGTCGTCATGTTGTTGCAGCCACAGGAAATATTGGTACAAGCTGGCCGATGCATGCAACGTCTAGTGGAAAAGCTTACATCGCTTATGATTCAGATGCTTTTGATCAGTTACCAGAGAAATTTTCTTCCCTAACTAAAAACACTATCACTGAGAAAGTAACCATGAAAGAACACACAAAATTGATTCTAAAAAGAGGTTTCTCAGAAAGCGTGGATGAACTGGAGTCTGGATACAGTTGCGTTGGTACAGTGGTCTTTGATGCACTTGGAAATATACAAGGTGCATTGTCTATAGGTGGGCCAACGCATAGGATGAATGCTGATCGGAGGATGGAGCTTGGCACTGTACTTAAGAGAGCATCGGATCGGCTCAATCCCGAATATTAAGATAGTTACTTTGATCGTGTTAGAATTTCGATAAGTTATGAGTAATGCTTTTAGCGTTATGGGAGTTAATATTAAAAGATATATTACTTTTATAGGATTCTTGTTTATTTCTATTTCTTCGCAAGCTATAGAAATAGAAATGCCGCAAGTTGCGTTAAGTAATGTGCCAACAGAGATCAAGGTCTCAGATGTTGCAGAAAATGAATCAATCGAGATTCATTTTGATGGCAGAAACATAAAAGGCATTGCAGATCAATTCGGTCATATTGTATTTATGACCGAATTTACCTCATCCGGCACTCATGAAGTATTGATTACGCAAACAGGAACAGATTCTAATATCTTTAATATAAGAGTGATCCCTGGCTGGATTTCAGTTGTACCGCCATTGCTGGCAATTTTAATGGCATTATTGCTGCGTAATGTGATACCTGCCTTAATTGCTGGCATTTGGTTTGGCGCGGCGGCGTTAATTTCATTTTCACCTACTGGTATTTTTCAGGGACTGTTGAACGGCTTCCAAGTCTATGTTGTGAAAGCCCTTTCTAATGAGGATCATGCTGCAATTATATTATTTTCAATGATGATTGGCGGAATGGTTGGGATAATTACTAGAAATGGCGGCATGAATAGCATTGTCATGCTATTGGTCAGCAGAGCAAAAACTGCAATTGGTGGCCAAGTATCGGTTTGGTTAATGGGTTTAATGATCTTCTTTGATGATTACAGTAATACTTTGGTGGTAGGAAATACGGCCAGACCTCTGACCGACCATTTAAAGATATCTCGTGAAAAATTGGCATATATTGTGGATTCAACTGCAGCACCAGTTGTTTGCTTAGCTTTGATTACAACTTGGATTGGTTATGAAGTCGGATTAATTGATGCCGCTTTAAGTGGTATTCCAGAGTTGACTGAGCCTGCGTATACTGTTTTCTTGCATTCAATCCCATATAGTTTTTATCCAATCTTGGCGATTATTTTTGTTTTTACTGTCGCTTATACAGGTAAGGACATGGGTCCAATGTATGCGGCTGAAGTGAGAGCAAGGAATGGTCAAGTGTCTCCAGTTAACTCAATGGATACACCGGCCATTCAAGGGGATAATTTAGAACCTAAAGCCGGTGTTAAGATGCGCGCCGTTAATGCATTCATTCCAATAATTGTGCTTATAGTTTCACTTCTAGCGGGGTTATATATAACGGGTGAAGGTGAAAATATAACGGATATTATTGGTTCTGCAAACTCCTATATTGCCATGCTTTGGGCTTCCCTGCTTGGAGCCATGACTGCAGCGATAATGACCATATCACAAAAGATACTGACCACTCATGAGACCGTGGATGCTTGGTTTGGAGGGGTAAGAGCAATGCTGTTTGCCATGATTGTTTTAATTCTTGCATGGGCGCTCTCAGATATTAGTATGGCATTGCATACGGCAGATTATTTGGTGTCGATATTGGCTGATTCATTACCGGTTCCTATGGTACCGGCTACGGTTTTTATCCTTTCTGCGATTACTGCCTTTACTACTGGAACTAGCTGGGGAACGTTGGGTATTCTTATGCCTTTGGTAGTGCCTTTATGTTGGGCGGTTATGCAGGTAAATGGTATGGCTACTCCTGAACACATGCATATTTTGTATTCAGCGATCGCTTGTAATCTTGCGGGTGCGGTATGGGGTGATCATTGTTCACCAATATCAGACACCACAGTTTTATCTTCAATGGCCAGCGGTTGCGATCACATTGAACATGTTCGAACCCAAATGCCTTATGCATTGTTAGTGGGTTTTGTGGCAATCATTATTGGAACAGTTCCAGGTGCTTATGGTTTATCACCAATCATTTCAATTTTATTGGGCGCTTTGATATTGGTCGGAATTCTGAGTTATTTTGGTAAAACAGCAGAATGAAGATTCATTATGTATTGAAATTACAATTTCTTTTTATCAATTATAAAGTCATAATACGGCAATAAAGAACAAATATAATAGGTGTAAAGATGTCGAAATTTTCTTCAATATGTTCCGTAGTTTTATTAGTATTTTGTTTCAGTAAATCCGCTTTAAGTCAATCTCCTGGGGTTCTTCATGACGTGAGGGAAGGTCATTTTGATGAGGTTAAGCAAATGACTTTTGGTGGAGAGAATGCTGAGGCATATTGGTCACCAGATAGTTCCGAATTAGTTTTTCAATCTACTCGTACCCCTTATAACTGTGATCAAATCTTTCGCATGTCATTAAATGATCCTGCATCACTAGCATTGGTTTCTACAGGAACCGGAAGAACTACTTGTGGCTATTTTACTTCAGATGGAGAGCAAATTATTTTCTCATCCACCCATGCTTCTGATATGCAATGCCCTGTAACTCCAGACTATTCTCGTGGTTATGTTTGGCCTATTTATGATGATTATCAGATTTATAGAGCTAACTTGGATGGATCGAATCTGCATGCTTTAACAGCTACCAATACTTATGATGCAGAAGCAACTGTTTGCTCTAAAGATGGAACAATATTATTTACATCTACCAGAGACGGAGATCTCGATCTTTATACTATGAATTCAGAAGGTGAAAATGTAAAAAGAATAACCGATGAACCAGGATATGATGGAGGGGCTTTTTTCTCCAGAGATTGTGAGAAAATTGTTTGGCGGGCTTCGAGACCTACTGGAAAAGAGCTTACTGCTTATCAATCCCTCTTAAGAGATGGTTTGATAAGACCTGGAGAACTTGAGTTATTTATTGCGGATGCCGATGGATCGAATCAATATCAAGTAACTAGCATAGGAGGTGCTAATTTTGCCCCCTTCTTCTTCAACAATGGAAAAAGAATAATTTTTTCATCTAATCATCATGATCCTAAAGGCCGTGAATTCGATCTCTTTGCAGTGGATATTGATGGCTCGAATCTCGAACAAATAACTTTCACTGAAGGTTTTGATGGTTTTCCAATGTTCTCTCCAGATGGTAAATGGCTTGCATTTGGGTCAAATAGGAATCAAGCTAAATCTGGTGATACCGATGTATATGTAGCTCGATGGACTAACAAATAATACAGTTCTTATAATTAGGTAAAACGAGTTATGTATCAATAGTGATGTAGAAACTTTTAATTATTATAAGTTTTTTTGGAGGATCAGATGTTTCGATTTATTGTATTTTTTTTAACCATTTTGTCAGGAGTATCTTTGCTAGCTCAAAATAATGGCATTGAAGAGAAAGTTAGAGCTGCCATGCAAGCAAAAGTCAGAACTGAAGCCGAGGTTGTCAGAGATAAAAATAGAAGACCACTGGAGACATTGAATTTCTTTCAACTAACAGATGATATGCGGGTTCTCGAACTGATTCCTGCTGGTGGGTGGTACACAAAGATATTGGCTCCGGTACTAAAGGACAAAGGTGAGTTATATGTATCAATTTGGACGGATCGTTTAAAGGCAGGGTTGTTATCCCAAGATGGCTTTAAGCACGTAAAAGTAATTGACGCACCTGCCCCAAGAAGAAGCGGAGAGGGCAGACTTAATACACTAGATTCTTTCTCTTTTGGCCTAACAAATTTGGATTTAGTCGTTACTTTTAGGAACATGCATAATTTTAATGTGGCTGGAAGAAATGCGATCAATCAAGCTACTTTTGATGCGCTAAAATCAGGAGGATTGTATGGGGTTATTGATCATACCAGACGCCATATGCAGCCAATGACGAATGAAGTTTGGCGAAGAGCCGATCCAATTGAAATCATTAAAGAGTTGCTAGATATTGGGTTTGAATTTGTAGATTATGCTGATCTTCATTATAAGCCTGATGATGAGCTGCGTTATGAGGTTGGACGTAAATCGGTAACAGGAAATACAGATCGATTTACTTTTCTTTTCAGAAAACCATGATATTGATAGTTACTATTGAATATATGGCACAGGTATGATTGTTAAGAACTTCTTCAACAAAGAATTCCATCTTTAGTAGCCAAATTATGAGTATTAAACCAATTATTGCTGTGCCAGCAGATAGAAGACTGATTGGTATCCATCCGTTTCATATGGTTGGCGAGAAATATATCACTGCACTCAAAGACGCTGCTGGCGGTTTGCCATGGATGGTGCCTGCATCTGGTGATGATGGCATGCTTGATGATCTATTAGAAAGGATAGACGGTTTATTTCTAACTGGAAGTGTTTCTGATATTGAACCACATCATTATCAAGGCGAACCAAGTCGACCTGGAACATTACATGATCCTGAACGAGATGCTACGGTTTTCCCTTTAGCGCGGAAAGCTTTAGATGCTGGTATTCCCCTTTTTGCTGTTTGCAGAGGGTTTCAAGAATTAAATGTATTGTTAGGTGGCACATTGCATCAACATTTACACGAAGTTGAGGGGTATTTGGATCACCGGGAAAACAAGGATGATCAGATCAATAAACAGTATGGACCGGTGCATGATATCTCGATCAAGGAGGGCAGTTTGTTACGAGATTTTGCGGGCCAAGAAACTGCAACCGTTAACTCGCTGCATGGTCAGGGAGTCAATCAAATCGCTGGCGGTGTTACTATAGAGGCAGTGGCCGAAGATGGAGTAATCGAAGCTTTTAGAGTAAATAATGTAAACGGTTTTGCATATGCTGTTCAATGGCATCCCGAATGGAAAGTAATGGAGAATCCTTTATCATTATCTATTTTCAAAGCTTTTGGTGATGCGTGCCGAGAATATGCCCAACAAAAATAAAGTATAATTATAATTAACAAACATAAAAACATTGGATTTTTAAGTGAGTAAAGAAAATATTTTTCATGATTGGTTTTCACAGCATGAAATAGAAGATCTAGAGGTATTGGTGCCGGACATGGCTGGTGCCGCGAGAGGAAAGATGATTCCCGCTTCAAGTTTTGGTGAAGGTGAGATGAAAATGCCAGAAGCAATTTTCGGGCAAACCATTTCTGGAAACTATTTTGAAAGTGATGACAATATTGAAGATCGAGATATGTTATTGGTTCCGGATCCTGAAACCATTTGCCCTGTTCCATGGATGGAATTGCCTACTGCATCGGTTATTTTTGATGGTTACACAAAGGATGGGCAAGAGGTTCAAGCATCACCCAGAAGAGTTTTGCAAAATGTTCTAAAACTCTATAAAGAGAAGGGATGGGAACCTGTAGTGGCCCCTGAAGCAGAATTTTACTTACTTAACCCCTCTATAGATTTTAATGTTGAGGTTGAGCCACCCCAAGGAAGATTAGGAAGAACTGATACCACGAAACAGCCATACAGTTTGGATGCAATGAATAACTTTGATCCGTTCATCAATCAAGTGTATGAGTTTAGTGAGGCTCAGGGGATATCGATTGATAATCTTTCACAAGAGATGGGTCCATCACAATTAGAGATTAATTTTGTGCATGGCGATGCATTATCACTGGCAGATCAAGTATTTCGGTTTAAGCGCACAGTCAGAGAAGTGGCTATCTTGC
>Ga0066850_10000228_pt1 | contig 31399 bp, 37 predicted proteins | sample ETNtaG_4_FD_67282 | JGI IMG/M metagenome (GOLD analysis project Ga0066850, IMG submission 67282) | Marine microbial and viral communities from oxygen minimum zone, Eastern Pacific Ocean - ETNP201406SV67 | ecosystem: Environmental > Aquatic > Marine > Oceanic | place: Pacific Ocean: Eastern... | reverse complement strand
AGTTTCCTAAAAGGAACTTTTATTTTATTTTCCATAGATTTTCATTCTCATTAGTTCTTTAAAGTTTACTTCGGTTGAAGTATCTAATTTGTCAATCATTTTTATATACCCCAATTCACTTGGGTCGGTTTCCGTTAGTTTGACAAAGTTTACGGAAATTCCAGAGTTAAAGAATTTTTTTATCATCTTTAGAGAGTCGTCAAATGCGTCCTCATCCAAAGAAATTATTATATGTTTAACCCGATTTTTTATAATCTTTTCATAAAGTTTAGGTAATATGGTTTTACCGAATAATGGTATAGAGTTATTTTTAATAGCAATGGCATCAAATACTCCCTCACAAAGAACAATCGGTTGACTCCAATCTATATATAAATCGAATCCGATAATATCTTTAGGTATAGGGGGATTTTTATATTTCATTCCACCTTTATAAAAATCTCTCCCTACGAAATAATTCAATACTCCATCACTATCATAACTCGGTATAATGATTCTATTCTGATACACACCACTTAAACAATAGTGTAAATTGTATCGTAGTATATCTTCGTCTGATAATCCTCTTTCATATAAGAACTTTAATGCATGTAACTTCTGTACCGACTCACTCTCATCATATAATGGTTTAGCTTCCTTCGGAAGATTTAATACAATATCTTTCTTATCTTTTTTATCTGAAGTATAATAAGTAGAACCGACAGCATCACTCAACTCTTTAAATAGACTTCTATTTGCATTTACTTGTTTTAATAATTGGAACAGATTATGTCCACCTTGATTTGAAACCCAACAATGCCATTTACCAGTTTCTATATTAACTTGTAATTTTGGTTTGTGATGAGATATAAATGGACTCCACCACATATACTCATTTGTTTTCTTTAATTTATTACCCTTAGATTTAAGGGCTTTGTCTAAAATATTAATTACTAATTGACTCATTTAATTCCTTGATAAAAAACTCGCTTACCCATTCGTGGTATAATGGGCCTGGATGAGTATCTTTTGCAGTTCCATGTTTATCATAATCAATCCATCTTTCATAACTCTCCACTATAAATGGTATTTTTAAATCATTACATATACTCTTAATACTATAAATATCTTTTAATGTATTGTAATACAAATTTTCTTTTTCATACAATGTCATGAACATTTCTCGTATGTTGTGTGTAAAACATTTTTCTCTATTACGAAACCAGAATGGTTCTTTTTTCCACTCTAACCACTTAACATCTTCTGGTCTTGTAAAATAATATCTACCTTTTGGTGGAATCAACATACAAACTGCCTTTGGTTTTAATTTAGGTATCCATTTATTACCAAGTAAAAAACACATATCCTCACCTTGAGCTGCCATACCAAGATTCCATACTTTCATATCAAAGTGTTTTCCAACTATCCAAGGCCATACTAATTGTTCATCGTCAATACCAACACCCATAGTTAAACTACACCCAAGAAACAATATACCATCATCATTTGTATCAAATGTATCACTACGAAACCAGTGTTCATTAAATATCATATCTGTAAGATATAAAGATAAGGTGTCTATATTATTACGATATTTGTTAGGTAACTCTAGGTCTCCACCACCCTTGAAATCTGTATGATATGAAGGTATCATATTTTCATATGTATCCTCTTCCCACCTATCTATCTTCCAAGTATCTTTACTGCCTACTTTACTTTTATAACCTATTCCCTCTGTGTAGTGGGTTTTAACTACTTGTTCTATTTTATTAATCATTTTATAATTTATTATTAACTAAAAATCTAAAACATATAGCATGGGAATTTTTATTTGTAAATGTATCATTTTCTAACGTATAAACCTCTAATTAAATCTATAAACTCCTTAAACTCTATAACTGCGTAGGTTTTACTACGATTTCTTTTAAACACCAATACAGGTGTTCCTTTCTCACCATTGGATTCTGCTTGTTCTAAAGCACTCCATACATTTAATTTTTCTTGATTTTTACACTCGAATGCATAAGGAATGAGTTTACGAGCGGCTGGTGATAACTGAATATCCTCACCACTTTCTCCCATTGTGGTTGATTTAACATCATCTTCTTCTAATTGATTTTTGAAAGTTTCGAGAAGTATGTCTCTAACTGAATTTTGTAGGCGTTTACCTTTATTTTTCGCAGAACGAGTTTTCATAACTATATATAAATATAACCTAAAATCCCCAAATTAAAATTTATTTTTCCATCTTCTATTATATTCATCTTTTGCCCAATTTTCTGCTCTTTTTTCCCATTTATTGTTGTCATATCGATTAAAACCATCAAAAGCAGCCATATCACCAGCTTGCATATATTTCTTTATAAATCTTTTTTTACCATATTTCTTTACTTGAGTTGCATGGTGTATTTCGTGTAAAACCGTTATAATAAAATCTTTGACTTTTGAAAAATTTCTTTTTAATTTTATAACATCATTATCAAAGTCATAATCTCCATAGTTACCACTACCAAATTTAACCTTACTTTTTAATCCATAATGTTTAACCAATTCAGTAGCAACATATTGAAAATCTGTTCTCTCCATAAGTAAATGATATTCTTTTAATGAAAACACTATCTACCAACCCTTTTTCTTTTTCCACTTATCATATGTGGCAGAATCAGCTTTAATACTAATGGTTTTTGTTTTTCCCCTACCTTGTGGAATTACCTTTATATATTGTCCATTTTTATAATCAGATATAATTGTTTTTATTTTACCACCTTCTTCATATGGTATGACAAGTTTCTTATGTCTACCAGTTATAAAATCTTGTTTTGTAATTTGTTTTAAACTGGTAACAGTAGAATAAATTCTTCCACTCTTTTTTGCTCTACCTTGAACTTTTTTAGTTATTTCTTTTAATTTTTGTAATGATGGCATTTTAAGTTGTGAATATCCTATATCTGAAAATCCGAATAAAATAATACCACTTAATAGTATTGTTTTTAATTTCATTTTTTTATTAATCCTTTAAATAAAGTTTCTGCTACCTTACTACCAAATTTCTTATCACTTGGATAATGAGCTTTAGCATTTATTCTTGAGTGTGCAATTTTCTCACCTATTGAACGATATTGTTTTGAATTCTTTGGGTCTACAAATGAGAATAATTCTGCAACTAAATATCCTTGAATTGCATGTCCACTTGGATAACTTGGTGTATTCATACTATCAGTTTTATGTCCTTTTAAATCTATACCATAAACTTCTGCAACCTGAAATGGTCTTGGACGATTATAATGGTATTTCATCTCCATGACAAATTTTGAACTTTCTTTAATAACTTTTTCTACATATGTTTTAGAAATTGGTATATCATTCTCTTCAATTAATGGTATAAAATTTTCTTTGATATCATCACCCTCTTCTACTAAATCATTATTAGTTTTTAAACCACTAAGATATTTCAATTCTCTCATTGTCGTTGGTGAATCATTATCAGGTTTTAATGAAGTACCCAAACTATAAGGTAATTGTAAATCTTCACGAAATACACTCAACTTCATATCTATTTTTTTCTGGTGTTTTGGTTTCACTTCTTCGGAATAAATCATAGATTTTAATTCTATAAGTTCTTTTAATTTAATCACGAATAAACTCCATATTTTGGTTTTTGTTTACCACCATTTTTCTTCAACCATTTTTTATGTTGAACGGCAGTACGACCTTCTCGTTTCCATTTTTCATTTAACTTCTGTCGTTTAGCTTTTCTATCTTTTGCTTTTCTGTTTGGCATTTATTTACCTCCTGTACATCTCATTACACCCTTTTTAGACTTTTCGTGTTTAAACCAAAAGTCTACTACTTTACCAAAGGATGCTAAAAACCCACCAACAATAATGTTAAGTAAGTCTCTAAACTGTGGGTCTAAAGTATTATGAAATAACAAATAAATTATCCATACAAATAATCCAAACATAGATGCTGTAATAGTAAATTGCATCCAATCTGGTAGGCCATCACCACCATGTAATTCATCGTAATCTGTAACAGCCATTATTTCTTCTTCTTCTTTTTCTTACCCCAATTAGCAGGATTTGCTTTCTTGGCGGTTTTCTTAATTTGTTGTTTTATCTCAATTTCTTCAACTTGTGGTTTTGCTTGATCTGCAATTCTTTTTATATCTGCAGCTTCTTGAGCAATTCGTTTTGCTTCTTCTTCATCTTGTCGTTTTTGTTCTTCAGCCTGTTTCTTGGATTCTTCGGCTTGTCGTTTTGATTCGGCTTTAGCTTCATCAGCTTTTCGTTGAGCTGCTGCTGCTTGTTGTTCTGCAATTCTCTTTACATCTTTCGCCTCTTGTGCAAGTCGTTTTGCTTCTTCTTCAGCTTCTAAAGATATTTCTTCGACTACTTCCTCGTTTGCAAACATTGGGAAAACGACTTCAGATATTTCTTCGACTACTTCTTCTTCTGGTGTTTCTTCGACTACTTCCTCTTCAGGTGTTTCTTCGATTACTTCCTCTATAGATTCTTCTATTTCTACTTGATTCTCTTCAATTTTAACTTTATTTAATTCATCCATTATAAACTCCTCTAAGTGGTTTATCTACCACCATAGTTATGATAAGGTGTACTTGAAATATCTATATCTCCACTAACCTTCAAATCTGTAAACTCTATTATACCGTGCATATCAACTTCTGCATATGGATTATAAAAATATCCATCTCCATCACCACTTACTATCCAACCATCACCACTTTCAGTTATTGATTCTATATGTGCGATACCAGATACACTATAATCAGATGCACCGATTATTTCCATATATACTTTTTTATCTGATTCTTCTCCTGGATATGGATACGCTCCCATATCAATTGGTAATCCATTGGTTGAATCGCCATTCCAATCTACAAATATCACTGCATAGTGTTCTTTGTCCAATCTTACTTCACCATCTAATTTTTGAAAGTGAATGACAAGTATCTTTTTAATATATGTAGTACTGTCTTCATCATTAAAATACTCAGCTTGTTCAGCAAATGTAGTAATACTTTTATAATTAGCTTCCACATCTACCTCTTCCCCATCCAACCACAATTTCATTACTGGTTCTGGTACTTCACTAATGTTGTCCTCACAACCAAGTACAAACAATAATGGTATTAATATTAATAATTTTTTAAACACATCAATCTCCTCTTAAAATACATCACCTGAAAATATATTAGTTATTTCTTTTTTAACATCTTTATGATCAATACCTAAATTACCATCCATGTCAGGTTTCCAAACTTTCTTCTTTGCACCATCATGAAATAGGGCTATGGATGGATAATTTCTCAACCTTAATTTTTTTACAACTGCTTTAACATTATTTTCATTTACAATTATAACTACTGCTTTTTCATGACCTTCAATAGCTTTTATCATCTTTGGGTCTATACTTGACATTTGATAATCTGCATTAAATATCACTACAACAACACCTTTAGCTATATTTGACTTAAAAGTTTTATCTGTAATTTCTACTTTGGTTGGAGTTCGTTTTGGTACAGGTTTGTCTTGACCTGATACTGAACTCATCATAACGAAACCAAATACAAACCAAAATATAAAAGTTCTTATCATTTTTTTCATTTGCTTCCCACCTTGATTCTTAATTCTGTAACTTGTTTTTCTAACTCTTCAATCTTTTCTTTATATTCATCTAATTTATCAAATACATCATCCATGTCCTCTTGAAGTGAACCAACCTGATCCTTATATTGTTCATAAGAACGCGGCCAGTTATAACCTTCTGGTTTTGATGGATATTCATTTGAGTATAAATTCTCTAATGATGGTAATTCTTTTGCTTCTTGAATCTCTCCCATCATCATATAATAAAATCCAACGAGTGTAGCAATACCAACTGCTGCACTAATCATAGTTTGTATAGATAATGAAAATTTTGTATTTTCACTTAATTCTTTAGGTTCTTCCTTTTCTACAACTGATAATGGTTCAGGCTCACTATGGCCATTCTCTAACAAAATATCTGTTAAATCTTCCATAGTAAGAAATCCCTTATCAATTAAGATTTCCCCAATTTTTCTATTATCACCTTTTATCTGTGATTGTACAGCTGATGCTAATTGTCTTTTAGTTATTACATCTTTATCGAGTAATATCTGACCTAACTTTTTCTCGTCCACAAAATATCTCCGATTTTAATTAACAATCACAATTTTTACATTTGCAATTTTCACATTTGCAATTTTCACATTTGCAATTTGGGTTTTTACACGATTTTAACATTTGTATCTCCTATATTAATTCTGTACAAATTGGTAATTTAACCCTAATCGTACATCATATGTAGGGCGTTCCCAATAGTATAAATATTTACCTTCAGCATAAAAACCTAAATTATCTTTTAATTTAAATCCTATTACTGCACCAAAGTCATAATCATTCCATTGTTCTAATTCTGCATCTTTAAATTCAAAATCAAGTGGGTCTCCACCTCTTTCTTCATGTTCTTTAAATGAAAATGCATTATGGAATGAATATTTATCTAAACCATAGTGTATTGGAAATAAAGTTCCCCATGCATGAATCCAAAAATTTTCAGTATATTTATAATAATCTAAACCGAATGATAATGATATTTCTTTTTGATTTCCTAATCCTCTTGTTCTGTCTTCAAACCAATTTTCTAATAATCCTGGAAAATGATATTGATAAAATTCTCTATCACTCATTGCCATTAATTCACCATTGGCATCAAACCACCTGAAGTCTTGGCCTACCCAACCAACTACTTCTCCTGTAGCTGCATCGTATATAGACATTCCACCATCTGGTTGTCCATCTCCATCTGTATCACCCCAATAAAATTTATCTTCTACACCAAACTCATCTGCTGCAAATTCCCACCATGCTCCTGTATACCAAGATGTATCTATAACGGTAGGGGCAAATCCATAAACTGGATGTTCTCTTGCTCCAATACCAACTGATAGATTTAAACTTGCATCTTCTAATAGAAATTCTTTTCTATATCTTAAATCAGCCTGTGAATATTTAATATCTTCTAATTGTAAATCATGGTATTTTATTTTAGCAATAAACCAATCACCAAGATATCGTAAATTATATTCTTGAGATGTAAATTTCTCATCCCATCTACGATTTTCTTCATACTTTACTAAATACTCAAATCCTTTAACTCTACCAATTGTGGCAGCCTCATTAGGATTTGATTCATTTCCTTTATACCAATCTCCACCTACTCCAGCATTTTTAATTCCTCGTTTTGGTTCATATTGAAATCTTCCGATTTTTCTTATACCAAATGAGAAATCAAAGTCTGGGTCTAATTCTCTGTCTTCTTTATTTACACTAATTGTTCCATTATACCAATCTGGGTTTCCATCTTCATCTAACAATGATAATCTGTATCTATCATCTTCCCACTTAGGTGAAGATAAATTAAATCCAGCATATACAGTTGAATATTTAAAGAAGTCTACTACTACATTTTGTGAAAACACAAAACTAAATAACAATGGTATCATCCATAATTTTCTCATACTTCGTTCACTCTCTCCCTTTGAATGTTATTTTGTTGGTCTTTTAAATCCACCTTTACGATGATGTTTTCTTTCGTTTACACCAATGTAATATCCTATTCCACCTATCACAACAATTCCTACAGCCTTACGAACCCAACCACTTCTGTGTTTTTTGTGTTCTCTACCTGCATGTTCACCTCGTTTTGAATGAGCTCGTCTGTGAGCTGCATCAAATTTCTTCCATTCAGCATCTTGGACTCCCATCCAAACTCGTTTGCCAAAAGATTTTCTCTGTTCTCGTTGTTCAACATTCTTTTTGTCTTGTTTCTCTTCTTGTTTTGGTACATCTTGTGCCACTAATGGTACACATAGTGCCAAAATAGTTATTATTTTATTCATGTTCAATCCTTTCAAATTGAATTATTGATCATCTATCTATTAATAAATATTAAATTCTGGAAGATTGGATCTAAAACCTTATATCTTTTTTCCCCTATCTACAACCGATTTTTCTGCTGCAACCGCATGTAATCCTTGCTTTTGTTTATCTGATAGTTTATCAGTTGATTTAGGCAAATAGCCATCTTTCGCCCTTCTTGACCCAGGCGGTAATCTCTTTTCTAATGTTAGGTCTTTTAGTTTTTCATTGGGTACTACCATCTTACTCCCTCTATCAGTCATATAAAAAACGGTTTTTGTGAATCCGACTCTTACGACTCTGGCCTCTCGTCCACTTATATAGACAACATCATCATTATTGAAATTGTTATCCATAAAAACCATCATGCCTTGTATCCAACTCATAATTGATTCCTTAAAAAAGAAACCAATTGCAAATGTAACTACTATCCAACCATAATGTCCTATAAGGTTTTCCATCAAACCTTGAACATCGGTTTCCATCGTAGTCTCCTATTTTAATTTATAAAAAATTACTTTCTATTGTAATATTCAATAATAAATAGAATATATATTTAATTTAAGGTGTGTTATACATCAAATCTCACAACAATAGATGTATTTGCATCTTTATTTAACTTCAATGCTTTACTTAACTTACCTATCGCCATAAGTTCATTATTATCATTATATAATCCTATTGTACTGACATATGGTTGAAACTCTGAATGTGTTACGAAACCTTCAACTTTAGAAGCTGCATTATAAAATGAATTATAACTTCCCGTACCCATTCCTGTTGGTTGATCACTTGGTGGGAAAAATCTTGACATTGAAACCGTTCCCTCTGCCGCTGTTATACTACCACTTCGTTGAAATGTAGTACTAATGTTAGTACTTAAATTAAATTCACTTGGTGTAGCATCTACAACATATTCGTATTCGTATAATGTAGAAGTTGCTTTATAATTTAAAGTGTGTCCTGTTGAAGTTCCTGCATCTGAATATGAACCTGTATCTGTTACGATTACTTGCCCATGTTCATAAAAAACATTTCCTACTTCACTTCCACTTCCGTTTGATTGGACACCTTGTGCTCTGTCAAAAGAACTTGACTTGAATGCTGCAAAACTAGCAGAATGTGCATAATCATATAAATTACCATCTCCGTCATCACGAATATCAAATGTCTGTCCACCCGTAGTTACTGATAGTTTTATACTTTCTGGTTTTATTTCTTCACCGAACATTTGTCTTGGTACAGAAAAGATTCTTGCTGTACCATTTAGTTCTCGATTAATCTTTTTAGGATTATTTCTTCCATAGTTTCCATATGGATCAGAACTTCTTTTGTAATAGAGTTGGTTTATTGTATGCCAATTAGGTAAGTCATAAAATGTACCATATTCAAATGCACTTGCAGAAGGAACATAGCTACCAAAACTCTGTGAAGATGCTGAACCTGTTATGAAATTATATGTAGAACCACTAACTGCTTTTAAAACAAAGTGTCCACTCCCACTATCATTATTAGTAAGAGTAAATGACTTATGTGCTTTAAAAGGTTTAATTGACTTATTCGATGGGTCAATGTTTTTTAACATTATAGTTTCCCTTAGAAGTCAAGTTTTACTTTTATAATAGCTTCCCTTGAGTATGATTTCAAAATAGGTTTACTTAATTTAGCAACAGCCAACAACTCATTATCATCATTGTACAAACCTACAGTTGTAATATAAACTTTAGGGTCTTTGAAGAATGTTGATTGAACTAATGCTCCATCAGAACCTGTAAAGAAAGTTGGATTAGCACTAAAGTTGTATCTTTTGTTATTCACTCTACAGAAAAAGTTTGTTGAAGTTATTTCTTCTTCTCTACGAACTTGAACTTTACCACCATCTGCTAACTTTTGAAAAAACTTCTTACCATTATCATTAAATGTGTCTGAAGCTCTTACTGTTCCCATAGATACTTTAGTATCTAATGATGCGGCATTAAATAGTATAATTCCTAAATCTGGATAGAATGAACCAATTGCCCCACCTGTTTCAGATGCTGCTGCAGTCTTGATAACTCCAGTACCAGTTTCTAATGAACCTGAAACGATATTGTATACTCGTCCACCCTCATTAACAGTTGGATTATTAGTTGCTCCACTATCATCAATGAATTTTCTTTTAGCTGCTCCACTACCCATATGAATTTCCCAATTACCTGGGTCAATCTTTTCTCTCATACGAGCTCTGTTGAATGACATAAAATAGAAATCATTCGATGCACTTGGTGCACTTGTGAATGTAAATTTCTCGGTGTTAGGTGATAACAAAACATTTCTGAATTGTCTATACATTCCAGCCGTCTGTCTTCCACCACTTGTTAATTTAGTTGTGTTTCCAGCACTTCCACTACCACCATGATTTGCATATCCAATATCAAATTGGATTTCAGATGTTGCATCAGAAGTTACTTTATTATAAACTGCATAATAAGAACCACTAACATCACCCAATGCTGAAGCAGTGTAGAATGTGGCTAATGTTCCACTTCCACCACTAAAAATACCACTTGATACTTTAGTTCGTTGGTTTTCAACTACATCATTATTAAAATCGAATCTTGTAAATACTGACATCATTCACTCCTTATAATTTACTTGGGTCTGCTTTAACAGTAACTGCAACATTATATGTTGCCCCTGTGTCTAACCCAATCACGGTTACATTTGTTGAAGTGTCTGAAGTTACAGAACGAGAAACAACATTAACAGATTTTCCTGTAATTGTTATTGAACTCTTTCTTTCTTCCTCGTTTAAGAATACTGGAGTAGTTGCACCTGTATTCATTTGTAGGTCAGCGATATCTCTTTCAATATCTGCTAGAAAGTCTGGTTCGAGTATTCCACCTGGTAAGAATTTTCCTGCAGCCTCTGCACTAAATGCACCTAAGCCACCCATTCTACCTTTCATTCCTCTACCTCTTCCTAAGATACCACGCTTTCTTTTACTTCTTTTCTTCTTTGAAGCAACGATTACTGGTGTCAAATTAGCTATAACAGCATCATGTAAGATGAAGTTATATCCACTTTCATTATCACTACCATTTCGCGTATTTGGTGATATAGTTTGTGTAATGCCAGGGCCATTGAAAACTAATGTTGGTGATGGAATTTCAAGTATAGGTAATTTAGCAGTATTCTTAGGTAAGGATACTAACTTATATCTCATAACTTGGTTTTCATCTACAAAGGCTTCCAACAATGGCATATTTTCGATAACAGCCCCATAATAGTTTGAACCATTTGGATGTGCTGTATCCCACAAACTGTAATCAATCTCATCATCTGCTAATGCAAATTTTGTGATTTTGAACTCGTCTTGCCCCCTTGCCAATAATTCTCGACCTTTCTTGGTAAGTATAGCATCAACGGTTACACTTGTATTGTTTAGAAATCCCATTTTTACGCGTCTTGGGGATGTCCAAACGACTGATTTTTTATTCATTTAAATACTCCTAATTGAATTGTATTTGAGATGGAAAACCTCATAGATAAATATATACTTACTCGTTTTTTATTCAACTTTAAGTTTAGAATCACCAGGTTCTTGAGTTACAAGTTTAGTTGGTGATGTTATAGTTATCTCGACAGGTTCTTTTCCATCAATTGTATTTTTCTTTGTTAATAATTGACCTTTATAAAAAAGTCTAAAAAGCTTTGAGTCATATGCCATACTCTGATATTCCGCTGGTTCAAATGATGAACTAAGTGGTGTATCGGTATAAGCATCTTGTGAACTCGCATAATTCTTGTATTTTATTTCATTGTGTTCTGATATCCTTGAAGAACTAATAAATGGTTGTACTGCTTCAGTAAATACTCTGGATACAGCTCCTTGTGAAGTACTTGCTGTTGCATATGTGGCACCAAATTCAGTTCTTGGGTCTATTTCTCCCAATCTAACTAATGATGGTATTGCTAATGTTCCAAGTGAACCTGATTCATTATTATGTACATTTACAACTCCCTCATAGTTTGGATATTCCCCAGTAATAACTATCAACCTATCATCAGAACCACTTATAAAATTAGTCATATTTATTCCATAACCAAAATGGTCTGCATTCTCAAAATATTGATTATCAAATTCTGGAATTTTACCAACAACTGCTTTACTTCTTTCTAAAATATTTGGTTCAATCAATACACCAAGAGTTGTGTTTGCTCTTGCAGGTGATAGTTTTCTAAGTTGAGTCCAAATACCACTATCATAAAAATCTATAATTCTTAAATAATCCCAAAAACTATTTGTTTTTGAATATTTTTTCCAATACTTTCTTTGTGTATGTTCTAATCCACGATAACTATCTTCATAAACATCTCGTGGGTCTCCAACCAAATCATTAAAATCAAAATCCGCTATGGAATACATTATATCTTCATTCACCACATCAGTCGGTGAAAAGTAAACACCAAGTTTATTACTATCTATTGGTGCAAAATCTTGTGAAGATTGTTCTCTCCTAATATTAGATGATAGTGGGCCGTTTAAACTTGTTCCCTCTAATCTTATCTTGGTTGCATTTCTTCTACTTGGGCCCAAATTAGGAACTCTTAATTCTTCTTTATCTACAAGACTTCTAAATTGATTTCCACTAAAACCCTTAGCACTACCAGTTGCATTATATGTTCCTGAAAAACTATTATCAGTAAAACTTGAAGTCGAATGTAAAGTTACATTATCATTAAATTGTGTTCTATGTATCAAATTATCAAAGAAAGATTCAGTAGTATTTCCATTATATGACTTTGGTGCCTTTACATGATTATCAAATACACTTTGTGATAATGGTTCACTCCACAATCTATATTCCATAATTGAACCACTAAATTGTGTTGTATAAAAACCAGTTCCACTACCACCAATACTTACATTACCATCTTGTACAAATTTAGTATTTATCCCTGCAGTATTTGTTGTTAAACTTTGACTATCTTGGAATAAAATTACTTCCCTACTTGAATCATATTGTTTTGTAGTTAATTCATATTTTATATTTTGTGGTGTACCATCACCATCTAAATCTACACCTGTTGCTAATTTCCTTGTTAACATTACACTCCACATCTCATCATTATAAACTGGTAATAAAGATGAAGTAACATATGCAAGAGAACTACCACTCATAGCAAATTCTAAATATCCATAATCATCAGTTGCTCCATTATCTCGTAATGATATTGCCCAATTACTTGCTTGATTCATTATAACTTGGTCTTTTGATACTGGACTTCTAAATCTAAATTCTACTGTTTCAGGTCTTATTCCACTCCCTGTAGAAATTCCATCCCCATCCCATGTCCATTCCACATCAACATACTCTGAAGATTTAAAATCTAATGCGTATGTAAACTTTCTCTTTACCTCATGTGTAACTCTCGTTCCTTTATCAGGACCACCATATTCTCTAATTCTTAATATTGAACTTGGAATACCATAACAATTTAACAATCCTTTCATTGCTCTCATAGTACCTTTTGTTTTCATAAAGTACGGCATATTTGCTAAAATTCTTTTCCATATTTCTTCTGTTACTTGTTCTTGTGGTGATTCATACTTTGAAGTACCATCTGGGTTTTTACCCAACAAATAATTTGGTAGTATCATTAAATCATTACCCTGAACTACACTAAATCCCATAGTTTTTGCAACTTCTCTTACAATATCTTTTGAAATACCCTCTGATAATTTATTCGTTCTTTCATTCATATCTGTAAAGTGTCTCAAGTAAACAAATATCTCATCAAATTGTTGTCCTATCATATCCATAAAATCTAAGAATACATTATTTTCAGTATCGGTTGTTATATGATGTGGTAAATTATTTACTAATCTATTTCCATTTCTTTTATCATAATTTTTTGCATACCCACCAAATGTACTATACCAATCTGTTGCTGCTGAACCTGAAGTATGAACTAATGTATATGGTGAAGTTGAATTTTCTTTTGGCCAACTAGCAGAATAAAATTCTCCAACTGAACTTGTGGCATATGATGAACTTTCAAAATATAAATAATGTTCATAAGGATCAAAACTATTTATTACTCTTCGTTTTTTAGCATTAAATGCTCCAATTGTTCTCTCTGAACCCGTTACATTCCCAAACGATAAACTTGATGAAGTATATAATTCTATTAACTCCAATTTCTTTTTAAAATTATCAATTCTTTTTTCAGCACTACCGAAGTGTGCAAAATTACTAAACCCATAATCTGAAATATCTTTTCCAAATACATCTTTTCTTTTAGAATAATCAACATTAACTTGTGTATCAAGTAAACTTTGAGAAACTAATTTGTTTTGAATATCTTCTTGTACACCCGAATCAGTACCTATCAATTGAGTATAATTATTAAATTTTGTTCCTCTAAAATTTATAGGATTATTAGTTGAATTAAAATCTGGTAATCTTAAAAATAATATCTCAGGGTCTTCCTCATTAAATGGAACTAAGGTAATGGTATCTTCATATGGCTCCATTTTCTCTTCTACGAAATAACATAAATCCATTTCTTCCGTTTCATCAGGTAACTTTTCATATAACTTTACAAGTCTTGAAGTCTCTTGTCCATATGGATTTTTTAAATAATTAAGTACTAAATGATAATTTCCATTACAAACCATATAAGTATTTAATCGTTCAATTTGTCCTTTTTTAAATTTAACAAAACACTCATCAAATATTGCTCTTGAATTATCTTCACCACTATGTTCAAATTTATTTGCACCCTCTTCATATGATGTATCAACTCTAATTCTATTATTATCCAACACCTCAACAATTGTTCCAACATAATCAATTGGTATTTCAATTGTTGGTTCTGGTATTGGAACAGTTGGTACTTCAGGAGCTGCCCGACTCACTGCTATTGTCGTTCTAATATTTTCTGGAGTTACACTTGGTGGTGGGTCATTAACTACAACTTCATTATTAGCAATATATGGTGTACTATAAGTCGTTCCCCCGCTACCGCGACCTAAATTATCGTCTTCCTCATCAAAGGTTCTCAACATAGTGATTTGTTTTTCTCTCCACATTTCAAACTTCTTCATTGATTCCCACTTACCAAGAGTAGCACAAACAACATTGTTTGCAACTATTGTGTGGTGTTTATCAAGAATTAAATTATAAACATTAAGTGGTTTAGATTCAAACAACTTACCAATCTCATGAGCCTTATACCATTTACCACGATACTTCATTGGATGGTTATCTGTAGTTATTAGATTCTTAAATTTAGAAAGTGTATCACCATATGGTCTTTCATCTTTAATTAATTTTAATATTTTTGCATAACCAATTTCTGTTTTGACTTTCATTCCTTGTCTTAGATGTTTTATTGGAACTTGTCTACCATTACTTAATTTTACTTTTGTATCTCCTGTAAAACAAACACCTGAAAATCTATCGTATTTTTCCATACCCCGTTCTTCTTCATCTGCAGCTCTTTCTTGAATCTGTTCATCTACAGATGGTTGTTCTTCTCCTGTAGTTACACCAGCAAAAATATCTATATTTGACACATCTTCTGGGGTAAAAATTGGTGGAACTTCTACAGGTTTAATATTTTCTAAAATCTGTTGTCCAGTAACACTATACATACCTTTAATTGTTATTTGTCCACCAATCATTGCATCACTAAAACCTGGTTCTTTATCATGTGGTGTTAATATCAAAATATTAGGGTCTGTTAAATCAAATCTTATTTTACCTGAAGTAGAATTTGTAAGTGGCGTATAAGTCATCCATGAATTTATTTCTTTTATTCTTTTTCTATAAAGTGAATTTTGAATATGTTGAGTATCTACTTCAACTTCTGATTTATCGGCTGATATTTTCTTTACAACATATTTTAATTCTTTTTCAAATATTTCTTTTAATTCTTGTCTTGATTGTCTTTTACCAAATTTTTTAGTTGAAAAATATTTAGTTTTACCATTAATAACTTTTGTTTGAACTCTACCAACATGAACCTCACCAAACTCATTTACAAATACAGTTTGTTGTTTACCAGCAAGTCTTTTTAAAAATAAATACTTAACTTTATAAGTACCTTCTGTGAAACCCATTTCTCGTAGGTGGCCACCAATATCTAAGTCAACTTTTCTATCATCTGGAAATATATCTCCTGCAGGAAATATTTCATCACCAACTAATACATCGTTTTCATCAGTAGTTAAGTCGTCTGATTGGTAAACATAGATATGAATATAATCTTCATTTCTTCTACCAAATCCAGAAGGCAGGAATCCAGGAAGTTCTAATTGTTCTTTATCTTTTTTATTTAATCCATATTGTAACATTAATCACCCTCTGTTGCTACTTTTTCAAGTTCTACTTGTAATTCATCTATAGTTTCGTTTAAGGTTGTATTTAATTCATCTTGAGCATCTATCTTGGCTTGTAATTCTTTTCTCATACCTTCAAGTTCAGGAGCTGTTACTTCTGGTTCTTCAGGTGGTATTTCACTAAGTAACTCATTGAACATTGATGCACCATTTCCACCCAATTCTTCAGGACCAAAAAACTTTATAAATGTTTCTTTATTAGAAGACTTTTGTACTACTGGAAGTCTAACATATTGATGTTCTTTTTCCATTGAATTACCTTTATTTTTAGGGTCTTCATATGATAACAAATATCCATTATCATCTCTCAATGGGTCTGTTGCGTCAAGTGCTGAACCAGATATTGCAGCTCTTTTCTTTTCTTCTTCTAAAGATTTTAAAAGTTTTTGTTCATCTGCATCTTGTACATTTTTATAATAATCGGAAGTTCTAGCTTTACTATATCTATAAGGCATTTTATCTCACCACTTTAAATTCATAACCATCATCATATACTATTGAAGATTCATCTGATCCACTCCCACTTACTACTTTAATTTCAAACTTATAATGTCTTTCTGACTGAAACCCATCCATCCAAATATTAAAATAATTACCTTGTGAATCACAACTAACTATTGAACCTGTTCCAAATGGAACTATAACATCATCTGTTAATGAATCCTTTACTGAATAGTAAGTTCCATGGCCAAGTGATTGACTACCACTTGGTAAAAATTTTACAGTTAAAGCTGCAGGTGTTGTATCAAATCCTCTTGTTGGATATAATTCTCTACCTACTAATCTGAATTTTACTTTTGATTTTTCTTTATATTCTGGTTTAAGATTTTTAAAATAAACAGTTAGATTATCTAAATCGGTTGAACCTAAAGCACTTAAACTTCCTGTACTCCAAGATGAATCATCCCATTCAACTTCTAACTTTGGTGGAAATATTGTATTTGTTTCTCGTGAGAAAAACTTTAAATGTCCATAGTGTGTAGAATCACCTTCAGCCGAACCTGTTGCGGTTGTTGGATCAAATATTGAATACATACTTTGTGATGTTGCTAAATTTTGTCTCTTTACAATAAACCCATTGTTTGGAAATACTGAACTTGAATAAATATGGTTCTTAACTAAATCACTTACATCCATACGAATGTCTGTTGTCTCGTATACTAAATTTTGTGAAGAACTAACTTCATACTGACTACTGATACTTGAAGTAAACCAAGTACCACCTTGTGTAGTACTACCACTAACCCATTCTGTTTTTGTTGTATCATTATCTCGATACTTCCAACTTGCTCCATCACTCAATACTGGGTCTCTACTATAATATCCAGTTCCACCTGTCCAACTTCCACTAACAATATATGTATGTAAAGATTGTTCTACTGCCAATTCAGATGATTGTGCATCATAAAGATTTATATAAAATTTTGCATCACTTGGAATCACTCCACTCTGTACAGAAGATGAAATGTATCCATAATCAAACTTCATCAAAATTCGTGATACTCCAACTGTAGTTCCTGTTGAATTAACTTCCTTTCTAACTTCTAATATTTGATCAATTCCTGTATTAATAGAAGAACTTATATTACCTTCATAAATTGTTGAGTCTACTATAGGATATTCAAAATAATACATTATACATCTCCTACTACTCTACCCTGAATATCTGTATTCGGAAATTTTAATTCGAAGATACAAGGGTCTAATGATGGATATATTACACCATCTTTTGTTGCTGATTGTAAATCATATACATGGCCACTATATCCACTTTCTGTTTGCCATTCATTCTCAATAACTACCATTTGTTTTTGTGGATTATCATCTCCTGGTGGAACTATACTTGCCACACCATCAACTAATGAAATTGCATAAGCAATATCACTCAGTATAATTGGTTGTCCAATTTGCCATTTCTTAATATCAAAATATTTCTTAACTGATTCTATTGCCTTTAACAATACTTCATTTTTATTAAATCCTCGTTGAGTAATAATTGAAAATCTACAACTAATATTTACAGTATAAGCATCTTTAATATTAATTGCATCTGTTAAAATTCTATATTGTGATAAATAAGTTTTTAAATTTTGTTTAACTGCTTGATTTAATGCTACTAAATGTTGATTAGCATCATAACCCAATACATAAAAGTTTAATGCCAAAGGATTAGGTAAAGTACTTATAGCTGTATTTTTTACAATCTTGCCATTCTTAACTATCTCTTTAGTATTTGCTTCCAATTGTTCATCTTGAACAATAAAACATTTAGCAATATTACCATACTTTTGTGGTAATGAATAAACTCTAATAATATAATCTTCTTTAGTAACTGCTCTATTTTGAGAATTAAAGTATGCTAATGCATTTTGTCTAACTTCTTCATTACTCTCACCACCAGAACCTCCAGTTGCAGGGCCCTCATTAGTAACAACTAAACTTGTTTTCATATCACTTACTTTTGTACCATCTAATCCTGTATCATCGAATGTCCAACTAACATTATCAAGATTTGTAATTGTACCAGAAAGTGCATTATCTTTAACTGAACCACCATAAGTATAAGTTACAGTCAATGTAGTATTACTTGGAGCCAATCCAAATGTTCTTGTCTTTAAAAAATTACTTGGGTCAAATGAATCATCTAATTTATTAACACCCATCGATAACGATGAACCAACATTATCTGGATTTGGAATTATTTCTTCATCCGCATTTGCACTAATACCACTACCAAATCTTATTTCTGTTTTACCATCACTACGAACATACTTTGTAAATCTTTTAGCCGTTTTAATTAACTTTAATAAAAAAGGTGATTCCTTTTTATCTGTTGATAAATCAGGACTATTCAAATCAGAATTTTCCATTGAAGCAAAAACAGTATCTTGAGCCAAGAATGGAACTTCATACCACTTATCTTCTTTACTATCTGTTATTGACATAATATCAATTATTTTATCATTACTTAAAATAACTTTATCAAATTTAGTAGAGTTTCCAAATGTAAATTCTTGTGATGTTTTAGTTCCTGATTTACAAATTCCTTTTTTAGTTAATTTAAAATGAGATGGTATTTCATCTGAAAATTGTGAAATCTCTTGTTCCATATCATCTAATGAACTTGATACTTTAAAATTAATATCATCCGTCAATCTAAATGTTATACCATTGGTAGATGAAAATGTACTATCACCTGCTAATATTGGTGCATAATCTAAATTTGGTTGATAAGTTTCTCCAACTTGTACCGCTGGAACTTCTACACTAAAATCACATATTGCTGTGGAAGGACTTGAAAGTTTAGGTTCATATCCAAATGATTGAGCAATTTTATAAATATTTTTCTTTTCTTCTGCTGCATGTAATAACGATTCACGATATTGATTATCAACATAAAATGATAATACATCACCAACATATGCTGCCATCTCTATAAACATCATTCCAGGACTTGCCTCATTAAAATCATTATAAGCTTTAGGAAAATAAGATTTTGCAAATTCAATTAAGTTACTTCGTATATCACTAAATTCTCTACCGAGATATTGAACTTCCTTTTTCTCTACTTTTTGATTTGTATTATAATCTACAGCCATTCTATCCTCCTGTATTAAAATTAAATGTCATTGTTTCAAGTGCATCAGGGTCATCTGTATCTACTCTGAACTCAAGAGAAACCGTTACTTGATTAGGATTGGATTCATCCTGTAAAGTAAAAATATTTTCTGCTGTAATATAAGGTAACCATATTGCTAAAGCTTCTCTAATTGCATTATCAATTTTTTCTCCAATTGTACCATCAATTGGTTCAAATATAATTGCAGGTAAATCACTACCAAATTCAGGTTGAGATACTCTCTCACCTTTCATTGTTAATAAAAGATTTTTTATATTAGATGATGCTTGTTCTTTTAATGTTCTTGAGCGGGGAAAAAATCCCTCTCCACCTACTCCATATGTTAATGGAAAGGTACATCCAAAGAAACTATCTTCGTCATCATTTAATGCTGCTACTGATGGGTTATCTGGCATTATCTATTACTCTTCATTTTATCGTGTTTCATTAACTTACTATAATCCTTTGTTAGAGCATCTTGTACATGGTCTGGAACTTGATTTGTTGTAACTCCAGCTTCTTTCATAGTTTGAACTGCTCCAACTTCTCTTTGTGTTTGTTTATCACCACCGAACCCTGCTAACTCAGATACTCTACTTGAATCGAATGCTCCGCCTCCCATAGTTGGGTATTCATCCATTTCGCCGTTTCCTTCAATTCCACCAACCGTTTCATTTAATATATCATTCAAAGTTGAATTTGATGTATAGGTAACCTTCTCTCGTTTCTTATACTTTTTTCTAATCGGTTCTTTGAACTCTGTTTCAGTAAGTGATTTTAGAGAAGAAGATTTCTCCTCTTGTATAAATATCTCATTCACCTGTTTTTTAACTTCAATCTTAACGACTTCTCGTATTATTTTTACTAGGTCTTTTTTAGTCATGTCTAACTCCTTTACGCACCACTTGGTACTTTATAGCCTGTAAATACAGTTGGTACAGTTCCCAATGGAACTCCAATTCCCTGTACTTGTTTTAGATGTGTATCAAATGCTTTTATTAGTTGATCAATAAAATCATCTACACTTTTATTTTTAATTCCTGCCGCGTCAATATATGCTCCAGTTACACCTGGAACTACTACAACACACATATTACTTGAAACGGCTCCTGTCCAATATATTTTTAATGCCGTATCTAATGCTACTGAAAATGGTGGGAATGGTAATGGACTTTTCAAACACATATTTAACATTCCTGCCATTAATTTTTTTAATGGTGATTTAACTATTATTCCTGGAACAGCTGCACTTCCTTGTCCTTTTTGTGTTCCACCAAAATATGGTATACCTGGTACCGCGGTTTTAACTGCTTTATCATATGAATCAGCAATTGCCGTACCAATGTCATCACCCTTTTCTAAGGATGCTTTATATTCAACTCTAAATAATTCCCAACCTATTTTTTCTGCCACTTTATTCTACCCTATTCTTTGGACTTTTTATTGATGGTATACCTAATGTCTCACTTTTTATTTTTTCAAGTATTGGTAATCCTGCAACAACTTGTACAGGACCCGTAGGTGCCAACAATCCAGTTTCTATTAATGTTAAAATATCATTTAACACTGCTTCTAATTTATCTCCCAACACCAATGGTTCAGTAGCACCTGAACTACCAATTTTTGTTACTGGCGATTCAATTACTACTTCACTAACTGCTCCTATCGAAACATTGTTATGACTAAACATTCCAATATCTCCACCGTTCTTAGTATTAAATATAATCCTATCCGAACTTAATAAAATATTTTTACCCTCATATGGAGCTGTAACTACTTTACTTTCTATTCCTGAAGTAAACTCTAATTTTTGATTTGTAGTCAAGTAAATACTTGAACCATCCGTATCAATCTTTTCTTCTACTGGTTGTTTTGGTTCAGGAAACTCATCTTTACTTTGTCCAACATTTAAAATAATGTTTGGTGAATCTTCATTTTCATTCTTTATATCACTACCAATTCTTATAGTGTTTCCATGTCTACCTTCAAATATTACATCACCCTCGTGTGGTAATAATTTGCGAGAATCTTTTGTCTTCTTTAAATAATATCCAAGTTCAGCACTTTTATCATCTGTATTTGGTGTGTCTAAACCAAACAAAGATTTAAGTGTGTTCTTTCTTTTTAATCTACTAATTCCATGTTGTGAATTAAAATTAGGATTACCAAATACATTTAATTGTGTTGTATAATAATATTGTCCAAGATACTGAACTCCTATCACAATCTCTCCAACTGCTGGTAAATTGTTTATACTTGGATTCATCGGTTTAAAATTTTTACATTTATCTATTGTCTTACCCTGTTCCGAATAAACAAACCTACCAAGAATCCCACCAATAAAAGCATAATCTGGTTTATCTTCAGATGTTTTTGGAAAAGATGATTTACTCTCATCTAAATGTACATCCAAAATTTCTACTGGTTCTAATTCATAAAATTCTTCCGATTGGACTAATTGTTTAAATAGTCTCATCGTTGATTCTACATTTTGTATTCTATTAGATTGAAGTGGTCCTGATTTAGCACCACCTTTCTTTTTCATTTTTACTGGCATTTAATTATCTAACTTGGATGTTATACTATCAGAATGATCTTGTAATTCATTTACTGTATGTTCTATACTTGTCATCAATTGTTCTTTCTCTTTATCAGATAAACCGAATTCTTCATCCGAATCACCATGTTTAGCAGCAGTAGCCAACCTCTGAACTATTGTTGCCAACTTAACTAATTGTTCATCATTCTTAACATTGATTTCCAAATACTCTTTTAGCATTGGAATTATTTGCACAGCTGTATCACCATCTTTGATAAATCCAACAACTTCTTTCATTAACACTTCTAATTGTTTTTTATTAGTTACTGAATTATCATAGATGTCTTTAAATACATCTGAAAGGGATTTTCCCTCGAAAACTTCAAAATCGATTGCCATAATTTTACCTATAATTTGATTGATTTGATTCAATAATAAATATTAAAACTTCAAAAAATAGTTATATATAAATATATACAAGTGTATATACCCATTAATTTTTTGAAATATATACTATAGTTATTAATGTCGGGTATAAAATCCGACTAATTGATAACTAACGGGAGATAAAAACCATGAAGGAAATCATAGCACTCGTAAGGGGATGGGTTGATGACATTGCTCATTTACTCTTATCCTTTGTAGCCATTGGTGCGGTTTCTGAAGTAATATTTGGAAGCGGTATCTTCGGCGTTAATGTTATTGGTAACCTAACAGCTATAATCAACAACTTCGGCGAATCGGGTTTCGCTGGACTCGTCGCATTGTTAGTGTTAGTGGGTTTATTCCGTAAGTAGTACTATATCGGATAGATAATAAAGGGGGTCGATTGTAAAATGGCCCCCTTTTTTTTATGCATTTTTTTCTATTTATATGTAACAGTTCGATGGAGCATATTATGAAAACTATTTTAACTGGTATACTTTCTTTTTTAATTTTCTTTGGTTCTGTACCTACATTGAATGCATCTGATATGAAGATGAACAATATGGAAGAAGTTAAGAAAAAGAAAAAGAAGAAGGGTAAGAAAATATCCAAAGGTAAGAAGAAGAAAAAAGGTTTCTTCTCAAAGGTCTTTGGGTCGAAGTAGTATTAAAGAAAAAAGGGGAAAATTAATTCCCCTTTTTTTTATTTCTTTGGTTGATTAAACCAACTTCCTGTCCATCGAGTTTCAATCGAACCTGTAGCCAGATATGATTTCTGTAACTGATTGTGATGTTTCTTCATCACATTAATTACTCTCGTAATATGTTGTGTGTTTGAACCTGTCATCTCACGAATCAAGATATACAAAGCCTTCTTATTGAAGTTATCGATATTATCTTTCATATCCATCAACTCAACAACAGCATTTGCAACATCTAAATCTTTCTTTCGTTTAAAGACTACAGTTAGATTGTTTCTCCAATAATCAGCCAACTGAGTTAGATACTCAATTTTAACTTCACGATTTTCTCTTGCACTTTCTTCTGAAATTGCATCTCGTTTGTAATCCGTAACTTCTTCACCATCGTGTTGTTTCAATCGTTTGTAGTTATTATTATTGTGTAGAATTAAATAATTCTTAGCAACAATACTGAAGTATGAAAAGGCCTTACCCTTACCCTCAGCGAATTTATGCATGTTCATATAAAGGAAGCTAACCACCTCATGCACGACATCTGCACTTGGTACATCAAAGTAATAAAACTTAAATGTATGAATGATATTCTCTGCCAATTTCTCAAATGGTGTACGAATATGTTCATTATAAATTCTCTCCCTCATATAAGGGCGAGTTTCTTTATTGTGTCTTATGATAGCATCCTCAGTTCCCTGATGGAAGTAATATCTTGGTGAACCCTTTTTGGCTTTTCTTGGCATGTTAAATTTCCTTTTCGGTTAATTGATTTAAGTCATTAACTGCATCTTTGATTCCCTCAAATACAGTTCCAATTTCATCATCAGATTCAAACTTGCCTTCTGAATCTAATAAATCCAATGTTGTTTTAGTGTCGATTAGTTTTTGAGAATATTCTTCTGCCCATTCTTCTAATCGTTCTACCTTTTGTAATTGATTGAATGTTGTCCAACCAAATACTATAGATAGAATTGTTGTAATCCCTAATAGTATTTCTAATATCATTTTTTATCTCCAAACAATTCATCAAACAAATCTTTAGCACTATCCCCACCACCAAGTTTAGTTTCAACTTCTGTTTCTACTGCCTTTTTAATATTGATGACTTTTTTATTTACTTGTTCTTTACTCTTTTGTTCTCCATGTTTCCACTCATCATATTCAATGTGTGTTGCCATAGAATCTGCTTGGTGAAGAACATAAGCAATATTTGATTTCAAACTTCTTGATGGTTGATAACCAACATAATAATTCTTGTTAGCTTCTTCATACATACCATCGGTTAATCTCAAACCAATATATTCCCACTCGGAATACTTAACTCCAAAGTGATTTAACAGAAAGATTGCTCTATCTGTAACCGTCATAAACTGAAGGTCTTCGTTGTGTTTAAAAATTAATCCTTGATTCTTACGATGCCAATCTGATTCGTTTGGTGTATAATAATCATTTTCTAAATCACCAACTTTTCCTAAGTCATGATGTATAGCTGCGAAAACAAGTTCTTCATCAGTATAATTTATTGATGCTCCATTGTCTTTCCACAACTTATTTATTTTTAAAGCCAAATCAGTTACATGAAGTACATGGTCTACATAACCACCAACGAATGCATTGTGGTAATGTTCCTTACCACTTGCTGGTGCCATAACCATCCTGTCTTCAAAGTAATCATACATTTGATTTAACTTTTCTAATCGTTCACCACTAAATGTATTATTTATTAGTTCACGAAGTTTAATCCAATTCTCTTGGATTTGTTCAGGTGTTAACTGTTTCATTATTTATTCTCCATTTATTAGTTTTTCTAATTTTTTATTAAATTCTTTTTCATAATATTCTAAAGGTTTAGTTACTTCTTCATACTTCTTTTTTATTTTTTTTAATTTTTTTATTCTAAGATTTTCTGGAGTACTAAGTCTATGTTTTACATCTTGGAAAGAAAAACATCTTTGCCAATTATCTGCAACTAACTGATTTTTTGAATCATAATTTTGCCACACTAATGGAATCGTATCACATGCTAATGCCTCATTATATCTTGAAGTTAAATGTTCTTCTTGTCCAGGCCAATTAAAACATAATGTATATTTACATTCTGCAATGTGTGGTAAAATGTTTGTCATATTTTTATCGAACTTGTGTGTGTATTTAAAACCATCAAAATAACCAATTAAGTTATTACTTATACTCTCATCATTATTAATTTGTTTCAATATAATATGTCTTTCATCTTTTGATTCAACACCCTTTAACATTTTTATTTTCATTCTTTCTTTAAGATAATTTTTATTTTTATTAGAACTTTGTGTTAATTCATGAGTCTCATTATCATACCAATCTTTAATACCAACTTCTTTTTCTTCTGTAGTTAAATCTATTTTAAATCTTTTTGATGTTCCCCAATAACCAAAATCTTTTTTCTTTGTTGTATCCAGATTTAATTTATTAATGTTTAAATATTTTAAATGATGAACTCCCCCAGGAAACTCACTCTCATCTATTCTATAAAAATCTAAATCAGGTATATCATGAAACACCCTTTCTTTAAATAAATCTATTGTATCTGCCTTATCACTTGATAACAAAATAACTTTTCTTGGTTTTGGATTTCTTAATAATCCCTCTCTAATATTTTGAACCATTGTCCATCCTCTACCCAACATTATATTAGATATTCTACCATAAATATGATATGCAAATTCTGATTCTGTTGGTATAATCAAAACATCAGATTGTTCTATTGCTTCAATATTTCTAATAGTTTTTCTATTCTTTTCTATCTCAAGTAAAGAAACATTATAACTATCATATGGGTTCGGAAATTTTGTATGTGTCTTTATATAGTTGTTACACAAATGATAAATTGAATCCACAATTTGTGTTAATGGTTCTCCTTTATAATATTCACTATTTCTCAATCTCGTTATAACTACTTTCTTCATCCGCTTACATTCCAAAATAATGCTCCTGGTGAAGCGTGTTCTCTCATATATTTCCACGCCTTTGCATCATAATTACTAACCGATGGAAATGGTGGAGCATCTTCTTTCTTAACATTTTGTGGAAATGTTAATGGACATTGATAAACCTTAGCTCTTCCGTAATCACCTTTATGTCCAACTGCAACACAATGAAAATCTGCATCAGGCCAACCTTGTTGTAATCCTCTCGTAAGAGTACCACTTGAACCTACCGTCCAAACTTCTTTTGGTTGTATTCCCATTCGTTTTGCTATAACTGCATAACCAGCAATAACTGCAGGATGGTCTACACCTATTGGAACAAGAAGTCTTTTCTCTGGGTTCTCATTTGTATAATCCCTTGCGTGTTTTTCCGTTACATTTAGATATCCCATCTTAACCCAACGAAAATCTACACCCTCTTTGATTGCATGTTTTTGTTGTTTGGTTAAATTATCTTCACTTCTTTCTGCCATAAATACAACTGATTTCTTTCCATATCGTTTTGCCAATACTGATAGTGCTATCTGAGCATGTCCAGTTGCAGGACAACTTCCATAAACTAATTCTTCAACTCCAGTTAAAGTACTGACTAAATAATCACTTGCTCTAACTTTAGAACTACCATTGATTAAGTCTTCTCTTACAACTTGGAATCCCTCATGTTCTTGAATAATAGGTGATGGTAATGGGTCTGTCCATTCTTTAGATATCACATCTATGTATTCATCTATTTCATTTTGTATAAATATATTATTCATCATGTAGTAATTCCCTTTTCAAATTCATCAAGTATTTCATAGTCATAGTCGTGAAAAAGAAAATGAGCACCGTTACCAAATATTTGAGTTCTATGACTATTATCTTTAGCAAACTTTTCTTTAGCTGCTGGATTTGGATAATATAAATAATACTTTACTTTTTTTATACTATTTTGAAACTCTTCAATATATTGTTTTTGTTTCTTATCACTTATGTTATTTTCTGTACAATATTTTATTATCTTCGTATTTAACGGGCCAAAGAGTTGTATATATGGATTAACGATTTCACAAGTAATGGGGCCTTTGTGGTACACATCTTTTGGTGAAATACCATTTTCTATAAAATTAGCTATTAATTCATCATCAGTTCCACCATTTAACTTTACACATTTTTTCCGTTGAAGTATTGCATGTTGGTTTGTAGTAGTTCCCCAACTAATTCTTGGGCCCTTTCCTTGTGATGCTCTTTGTTTATTTACAAGATAATCTCCCATTTGAGTTTTTATATACTTCCACGCATCTTTAGACTTCAATAGTTTTTTAATTCTATTGTGTTCTTCATCCGTTTCCCAATCTAAATTATTCTCAACCATAATTTGATATTCTCGTACAATGTCATCTTTGGTTAATGGTTCTACAGAATTATTTTTTTCATTATCACCATTTGCTATTTTCCAAACTTCCACATCATTCCAATGTTGATGTATTTCTTTTGGTATTATTATAACATCTAATGTGGCATAATCTATCCACTTTTTATCTCCACCACCATATGAATCTGCAGTATGTTTACCACAAATAAGAACTTTATCCCAATGAGTTTCTACACCCTTTAGATTCCAATCCCTATCTTCTAAAATAACAACACATTTAGCACCTTCTTTAATATCTTCTTGATTATCAATTTGTGTTTGAATTAAAAATTGAAGTTCTATAATTAGTGATTGAATTTTTGCAACTTCTCTAACTTGTAAATTCTTCATACCAGATAATTCTTTTGCAGAATAATCTTCTACAATTAAATTAGGATTTAAAATTTCTAATTCATTATACTTATCAGTTCTTTTATCCTTTAGTATTTCAAGTTCTTTATTTACCGTTGATACAATATCCAAATCAACACCAGATATTTGATTGCCAGAAGTGTATTGTATTCTTTGGTTAAAGTAATCACCTTTACCATTATTCCAGAATCTATGTTTTACTTCTTCAAGTAATTCTTCTTCTTTCTTCTTCATTTGCTCTGCAGTTCCCCAATGTTTAACTATTAATGTCTTTTGACATTTTTCGTTTCCATAAAGTTCTTTCATCTTAGGAACTTCGGATGAAAAATCATAGAACTTCTTTTCATCAATCTTTATAGAATGATATCCAAGATAATACCAAACATCTCCTTCTAATTCAAATGTCCATAGATAAACATATCCAGTTGCTGATGGATACCAATCTTCACTAAGAATTACCTTGATTCCATTTTTTTTATTTTTTTGTTCCTTATAAAAGGTTACAATATATGGTGTATTATTCATTTCTTTCCTTTGTAAAAAACCAAAATTGGTTCAAATTTATAAACATCACCACCTCGTTGTAATGGATGGTGTTTTACTTGTACTGAATTCTTTATTTTAGATGTATCGATTCCTACCATTCGAGTCATCAACATTTTATATATTCCTTGATACTCCCCACCTAAACTCTCTACGATATCAATTGAATCTTGTTCTAATGGAATGTATTTGTCTTCACCTATCTTGATGTCCGCAATGTTCCAACAAAGAAACCTATCGTTTTTTAGATTAGTATACGCCGTAGTCAAAGTAGGTTTTAGAAAGTTATCTCTCCAGTCTTCGTACGCCGAAAATTTCTTGAACGATTGGTTCTCATCTTGTGAGTATTGTTCTCGGTTAAAATAAGGTGGACTTGTGAAAACAAAGTCTAACGAATTTTTATATTTATCAAACTTAGGATTATCACATATAACCTCACTACCATCTTGAAAAACTTCGTAAGTATTTGGCTTGTCTTTCCCCCAAAATGGATTACTTTGGAAACAATGAGTATTGTAGAACTCTGCTACTCTCTCATATCGTCCAATATTATCTGGATTGGGATCAGTACCAATGTAATGTATATCTCTATCACTACACATAGCTCCTAATATTCTTCCACCCCATCCACTTGATGGATCATATACTGTAATCTTATCATCTTTAATATGTTCTGTAAAATGTTCATATAAGAATTTAGCAGTTAATGGTGGGAAGTTTACCGCAGGTTGTCCTAATGATAATCTAAACACTTGTAATGCCGTAGGAAATATCTTATGATTCCTTTTATACTTTCTTATATAGTAATGATAATATCTTAACTCACCATTCTTTAATGTAATACTATTATCTAACTCACCATCTATTGTGCGAACATTCTGTTCGGTTAAGTTTCCATTCGTTAAATACATTTGTACTTCACTACCCTTTAATAACAAATACTTTGAATTAATATCTACTGGATGTTTTTCAGTTTGTCGTACTACAGTAATACCATACTTATCATTACTATTCAGATAAGTTAAATACTCACCGACATTTCTATCCACTTCATTCTTTAAAATACTTTTACTAAAACTATACATTGAATCTTTATACAAAGCTCTCAACATAGCCTTTTTAAAATTATCTCGTAAATCATCTTCTTTAAACATATCATAAATGGATGTAGCTCCCTCACTACTAACTCCACTTGATATTTTTGTTTTTAACATTGTTGGAAAGAATTGGTTTACTGCCGTGGCAAACTTATTGAAATTCTTGATTACTTTTAAATCTTCTATATAGAATGATTTAATATCGTAACCAAAAAGTTTTTTCCAATTAGAAATAATGGTTTCCTCGTTTTGTCCTATGACTGGAGGCTGACCATTATCATCCCATTGTGTAATTACATATGTACGAAGTTCGTCAATCCACACATCAATCTCTGAATCACTTTTATTTAGTAACTCACCATATGTGATGTTAATCGGATTGTTCTTATCCGCTATATTTGATTTTTCATAAAACCGTTTTGTCATTCAATCTCTTATTATTTAATAATTTTTATTGTTTAATTATACGACATTTTTATATCAATGTCAAGCTTTTTTTTTAACTATCTCTATCTCCATCAACTACTTCTATCGAATGCTTCATAATTTGAGCATCAGTAAATTTATATGGTTGTGTACCTGGAGTTTCCAAGATGTCTATTCTATTTACAAATCTTGGGTTCATTGTATCTCGTACTTGGTACATACCATCTTTACCACCTGTTCCTTTAAGATAAATGAAATCACCGTAATCAATCCATCCACCATATCGACTCAAAAGATTTCTACTCACCGCTATGTATCGGTATTCACTAGCTTTATTTACCCTTATGCGCGTTCCATCCGCGAGAATGTTCGGTGTAGAATCAGTTTGATGTCGAACAGGATGATACATTGTTACAGTCACATTCAATCCCTCAAGTTTAAACTCATGAACTAAATCATTGAGTTTCTTGTTCTCATCTCTCAATCCCACAAGCGTTTGCTCATGGAAATCTTTATAGTTTTCAAAAAGCGTTGTCCATACGAATGTGTTAAACATTAGTACTACGACTAATCCAGCACATAAGTATTTTAATTTTTCACTTATCATAATTTTTTCAAACAATGATGGTTTCTCATAATCACTCATATATAAATATCTCCTTACCTTATCAAAATCAATTTTTTATGTAATTCTTTCTTCTTGTCCTGTCTTTTCAAAATAATCGTGGATAGCACCTTTCAATGCCTTATCACCCAATACTGAACAATGAAATTTCCTTGATGGTAATCCACCCAATCTTTCCATAATCTGTTTTGGTTTTATTTCTAATGCTTCTTCTATTTGCATTCCACCATCTTCTACTACCATTTCGGACATCATTGATGTACTTGCTATTGCTGAAGCACAACCAAAAGTTAACCACTTACAATCTTTAATACAATCCGTTACCTTATCACATTTAATATACACATTCATCATATCACCACAGGCT
>Ga0066850_10000214_pt1 | contig 32403 bp, 37 predicted proteins | sample ETNtaG_4_FD_67282 | JGI IMG/M metagenome (GOLD analysis project Ga0066850, IMG submission 67282) | Marine microbial and viral communities from oxygen minimum zone, Eastern Pacific Ocean - ETNP201406SV67 | ecosystem: Environmental > Aquatic > Marine > Oceanic | place: Pacific Ocean: Eastern... | reverse complement strand
GGCCCTTGGAACCCGATTGAAGTTGGAAAATTTCTGGACGACTCAACTCACAGACTGCTGCGGGCAAAGGGATGGTTTGAGGATCCGCAGCGGAACCTGTTCCAACTCCAGGTAGTTGGTAGACGCTGGGAAATTGAACGGTGGTCGGGAGACGCCCCAAGAGCTTTAGTGTTGATCGGTCTCAATCCTGAAGATGTCGCTACAACCAAGGACCAGTTGCAGCGGATCAGCCAGGACTAGCCTTTCGACGCTGGTAGAACCACAAGATTTCAAAAATATCTTGTGGTTCACCGACTGAAGTTTCAGTCGAATCTAAACTGAAACCGTGAATAACGAACCAGACCTTGCTGTCGAGCCCAACGCACCCTTAGCTGAGCAGGACCTGAATGAATATGAAATTGAGTTCTCAAAGGTTGAGTCAACGTTGCGAGCTTTAGCTGATGAAACAGATCCAGCTATGGCGGTGTCATGGATCAGCAAAACGTAAATCTTCCAAGTACCAAAGGGTTATTCCAGGTCATGTTTCAGTGCTTGTTCGGAAAAATCGGCAACGCTTCGTGGAGTTATTTCATCCTGTAATTCGTACCACCTGCCAGAGAGATGGTTTGTAATTGCTGCCTGTGGGGCATTGGTGATTCGATCCAAGGCACGAATCAAACCGGCGTGACCAATTAACAGAACACGGTTGTTGTTTTGTGCCAAACGCTCCAAGCCAGGCATCACTCTACTAATTACTGAATCATCGGATTCATAACCCGCAGGCCAACGTCGCTCCTCAATGGCGTTCGGCCATGAAGCTTCAATTTCAGAACGTGTTAGTCCTTGCCAGATCCCCGCTGCCCGCTCTCGGAATTCACTATGAGTTGTGACACTTTCTTTACCTAACATTGACGCGATGATTTCTGCTGTGCGGTGAGCTCTCCTTAAATCGCTCGACACGATTCTGTCGAACCTCTCGCCCGTGTGCAGGAGTTGTTGCGCAGCCGACAGCGCTTGTTGTTCCCCGAGCTTGGTTAACGGCGGGTCGGCTTGACCTTGCCATTTCCCGTGAGCGTTCCACTCAGATTGGCCATGTCTAAGGATTAGTAAATGCACCAGGAGTTGATCTCTCTCGTAGTTACATCAAAGAACGTAGCGGCTCGGAAGGGAAGCCCCATGGCAACCGAAGATAGGATCCGGGCATGGCCAAAGTAACGCTTCGACTCTTCGCAGGTGCACGAGAAATAGCTGGTAACGCTGCTATCACCTATGAGGCCAATACGGTCCAAGAACTACTCACCCAAGCGCAAGATGACTTGGACGGAGAGTTCGCCCGAATCTTGTCCATAAGTAGAGTGTGGCTTAACGGAGAACCTGTAGAGGGAGACTCTGAGATCTCCGATGGTGATGAGGTAGCTGTACTCCCGCCAGTTTCGGGTGGTTGATGCGTAATTTTCTGCTGAGATTCTCCACTTCCTATGGTCTGGGCAGTGGGTTCTTGACCTACCACTCCGTAGGACTGTGCGGTCTAATAATCTTGCTGTCCCTAGGAGCGACAGCCTTTGGGATTGCTATGGGGTTGGTAGCCGCGTTAATTTCGATCAATCTTGCTGGAGCTTCTATCCCCGAGCGCATCCCCTCGTTGGCGTTACTGCTCCTCGTCGCTTATAGCGGGCTCTTTAACGATTTCCAGTTATCGGCATTAGTGCTAGCAGCAGCACTTGTGTTCACTCCGATAATGGCGGGGATAGGCGACAGAGGATCGACTTCACTGTTACACCAAATAGCGAAAGTTTTGGTCGGGTGGCTACCCGCGGGCATCATCGCATCCAGTCTCAATACCTTGGCTATTCGCGATGCCGCATCAGCAGGTTTACTCTTAATACTCGTCTATTTCCACGATTTAGGCTTGGAGTTATGTGGGCAAAGGCGATTAGCCCACAAATTTGCACCCATTCTGGCCGTTAGTGGAGCGTTAACACTGCTGTGGACCTCAGTCCAAATATCGGTGTCACCGATATCTCCTCAACAATATTGGTTCTTTGCTTGCGTGCTTAGTGTCAGCATCCTGCTCGGGCGTCTAACAACACAATTATTCGCATCCCAGAATGGTCGACAGGCCTCCCTGCTAGCCTCGCATGTTGTAGCCGCACCGTTATGGACTGCTGCAGTAGCGGCACTAAGTCTATAGAAAACCACTCATTCCAAAATCGAGTGGAGTAGTTGTAGCTAGTGGCATACCTTGGTCACTTGTGACGAAAGTCGAATTCACTCATATGTCTGATGGACCCATCCGCAGAATAGGCGTTCTGTCCATGCACACATCCCCCTTGGATCAGCCGGGCACTGGTGATAGTGGAGGGTTGAACGTTTATGTCCGTGAACTAGCTACATCTATGGCTAACAGGGGAACCGAGTGTGACATATATGTTCGCCGGACAAACCCAGACGTCCCCGAATTCGTTCAACTTCAAGCGGGAGTCAATGTCATACAGATTGAGGCAGGACCCTTCGGTCTTGAAAAAGGGGATCTCCCTGCTGTTCTGGATTTGTGGACGCAAGGGGTTGCTGCTTACTTGAACAAACGTCCTGTTGACGCGTTTCACGCACACTATTGGTTGTCAGGTGTGGCAGGGCACCACCTAAAGCATGAATTTGATCTACCTCTAGCTGTCACGTTCCACACTTTGGGTCGAATCAAAAGCATCGCTGGTGACTCAGAACCCGAGGACCGAATTCAGGCAGAAGAAGCTGTTATTGGCTGTGCAGATGCCGTTTTTGCCTCAGGGAGCGTTGAAGCAGACCAGCTGGCTTCCCTTTATGGAGTGCCCCGGGATCGAATTGAAATATTGACTCCTGGCGTAGACAGCAAGCTTTTTAGGCCTGGGTCACTACATTCTGCCCGAACAGCATTAGGTCTAGGGGACTACCCAGTGCTGCTTTTCGTTGGTCGGATTCAGGCACTCAAAGGATTAGACGTAGCAATCGGGGCTCTAGCTTCGAGCAAAAGCCAAGACGCACGGCTAGTTGTCGTCGGTGGTCTTTCGGGAGACGAAGGTTCCGAGACTTTGAAAGACTTAAAGCGACAGATTAAAATTCATGACCTTGAAGACCGCGTCATCTTTATCGAACCGCAACCTCATCAAGTGTTACCCGCTTACTACAGAGCTGCTGACATTTGCTTGGTGCCGAGCCGATCTGAATCCTTTGGCCTTGTAGCGCTGGAAGCAGCTGCCTGTGGGACGGCGGTAATCGCTAGCAATGTTGGTGGCCTGAGAGACAATGTTGCGAATGGTGTCACCGGTCTCTTGGTAGCCGAACGTGACCGAAAAGTATTTGCTGCAGCTGTAGATGAACTACTCGAAAAACCTGAAATGCGGCACGAAATGGGCCGTCGAGGAGCTCAGCGGGCATCGCTGAATAGTTGGGACCTTGGTGCAGCAAATGCCATAGAAGTCTTTGGGCGTCTGACGTCTAGAGAACTGGTTTCTTGCGCGTGACACGTGATGTTGCAACACCAGACGAACTGGATGCCTTAGAGCAAATAATTGACAACTGGTTCCGACGGCAAAAACAAGAACTTCCCATACTGCTCGATGTGAGCCGTGATGAAGATATTGAGAGACGTTGGTACGCCCGCCTTGAAGGAGAGGAACGTGATGTCACCACCGTGTGGCTCACACTTGGTCAAAGGACCTTGAAATACGAAACGTACTTTTTGCCGTATCCGGATGACAACAAGGAAGATCTATTTGAGCTGCTACTTCGTCGAAATTACGACCTAGTTGGAGCGCAATTTGGGATCGGTCCAGAGCAGGCAATTTTTCTTACTGGCGAGCTCCCGTTTCACGCTGTAGATGAAGATGAACTAGACAGAATCCTCGGGTCTATATGGGAATATGTTGAACGGTATTGGCGTACAGCGCTCAAAATTGGCTTTGCTAATCGGTTAAAAGACAAGGCCGAAAAGAACGCAGAGTAAATAGAGTTGAGTAGCTGGCAAAGGCGACCGCTACCGTGGACTCTATGGTTGAACTGCTGATTGTTGGCGGCGGAAAAATGGGAGCGGCATTACTTGGTGGATTGCTGCGCAACGGACATGACGCTGAAAATATTTTGGTCATTGAACCCTCACTGACCCGCAGCCAAGAATTAACTGAGACCCATGGTGTGCGAGTGTCCGCCGAAATAGAACCATCGAAGGGTTCGATCATTGCCACGAAACCAGATGTGGTGGTGACCGTCGCTCACCAAGTAGCTGAAGCCGGGACGACACGGCTTCTATCTGTAGCTGCCGGGGTGACTCTCAACACCATTGATAAAGCGACTGGGGCCACTATCCCGGTGATCAGAGGAATGCCAAATACTCCGGCGTTGGTGGGTAAAGGAGCAGCGGCTATCTGTGGCAACGAGGTTGCCACCCCCGAAGACTTAACTTGGGCAGAAGAAATTTTAGGAGCTGTCGGCACTGTTGTTCGTACCGAAGAAAAGCTCCTCGACGCAGTAACGGGCTTGTCGGGTTCAGGACCTGCATACGTTTTTTTGGTAGCCGAGGCCATGATTGATGCCGGGGTAATGACAGGACTTAGTCGAGCTGTAGCAACAGACCTTGCTATCCAAACTCTTCTTGGTGCGTCCACGCTGCTAGCGGAAGGAAAGCCACCTGCAGAGTTGCGTGCTGACGTTACATCGCCTGGAGGCACAACCGCGGCCGGCTTGAGAGAACTCGAAAGTCATGGACTGAGAGCTGCTTTTGCAGCAGCGATCGAAGCAGCTAGCCGCCGTTCCCAGGAACTAGGCCAAGACTGAGACATGCCACCGTTCGACACAATTACTTGCGTGACAGACCTAGGTATGGAAGATGAATCGGTTGGATTGCTGCAGTCCATATTGCGGGAACTAAGCCCAACTTCAAGAGTTATAGATCTTTGTCACGATATAGAACCGGGTGATATTCGCGGCGGTGCCTTGATGCTTGCTCGGAGCGTTCCCTATTTGTCGACAGGGCTCGTGTTGGCATCTGTTGGAAGTCTTGCTGGCCGACCCGCAATAGCCGTCTCAGTTGGCCAAGGCCAATCCATTCTTATTGGGCCCGATAATGGGCTGTTAGGGGCTGCAGTAGCCGTAGTCGGAGGAGCCAGCCAAGCAGTGCAGCTGACGAACCGAGATCTGCATAATTCTTCGCCAGGAGTGATACACCCGGCTCGTGACATCATTGCTCCAGTGGTTGGGCATGTCGCTGCTGGAGGTTCTCTTCAAGAGCTAGGTGAAGAGATAGAGCCGAGCCTCCTGCTTCCATCGCTGATCCCAGTTTCAAGAACAGAAGCTGACGGCGCGATATCGGCCGAAGTGATTCGTCGCACCCGACACGGAGCAGCTCAACTCAATATTGACCGGGAAACACTATCCGAGTTGGGTGACGTGATAATTCTGGAATTTGGTGATGACCGACGCGTCGTTCGGTTACAACATCCAGATGATGTCAACCCGGGGCAACTAGCTCTGGTCGATGACGAATATGGTTTGTTAGCAATAGCGACCGGCCAGCAAGAAGGTGTAGTTCCTGACGAGCTGGCCGTTGGCGCAGAAGTGACAATACGAGAAGCAACATGAGACCTGGCACTACCATTGTGTTAGCAGGACTGATGTTGCTGATCATCGTGGCAGCTACTGTGCAACTTCTCTTTATAACCTTTTAGCTTCAGACTAAAAAATCTATGTACAACTTGGCTCTGGAGTGGAAACAAGTTCCTGATACTGCGAGACTGCTGCACCGAAGCAAGCCTTCGCCTGAGCAAAAGGTTGTCATCTTGCACACTCGGTCTAGGACCTCATCGACCTTCAAGCGAGGGTCCAATTGATTGTTGCCACCCGCTCTAGCCCATTAGCCCGTTGGCAGGCAGAGGCTGTGTCTTCGCGCTTGAAATCTCAAGGGGTTGAAGTTGAGCTTTTATTAGTTGCAACCGAAGGTGATAAAGATCGCACACGGCAAATTCAGGACATGGCTGGTGAAGGAGTTTTTGTAAAGGAAGTCCAAATAGCGGTGCTTGAGGGTCGAGCGGACATTGCGGTACACAGCGCCAAAGATTTGAGGTCCAGACCGACCAATGGATTGAATCTTGTTGGGTTTCTAGAACGAGGTGATCCTCGAGACGCTCTTATAGGCGTTGCCCTTGACCAAATACCGGAAGGCGGTGTGATTGCCACAGGTTCAGCGCGTCGACGCGTACAACTTGTCAATCTGCGTCCGGACCTCAAGTTTGTTGGACTGCGTGGAAACATAAAAACGCGCATTGAGATAGCGCAAGGCAACGATGTTGACGCAGTAGTGGTCGCCAAGGCTGCTCTTGATCGACTTGGCATCTCAGAATTGGCAGATCAAGTTTTCGAATCCGACCAAATGGTTCCGCAGGTGGGCCAGGGAGCGATTGCCGTCGAATGCAGAAGTGATGAGCATGAGGCAATTAGATTGATCTCACAAATTGTGGACGAATTGACCGGTACTTGTGTCACAGCTGAACGCTCATACCTAGCAGAACTTGGCGGTGGATGTGAACTCCCAGTGGGTGCCTATGCGTATGAAAACGGAGATTTCTTGTGTCTGGAAACCGTGCTTGCCTCCCTTGATGGGAGCACGGTTCTGCGGACAAAGCACCAAGGTAAGGACCCAATTACGTTGGGAGCGCAGACAGCTCAAGAATTATTAGCTAGCGGAGGTTACAACTTGCTCGCAAAGGGCGGAGACAGCCCTTGAGTGTCGACGTACTGACGGGAAAGTCGGTTGTAGTAACGCGAGCATCTCACCAAAATGGTGACCTCATTCAAGCTTTTCGTGACATCGGGGCAGACGTCATACAGGCTCCCGCAATAGCAATCGTTCCACCCCTGGATGGAGGCCAGCCGCTAGATGATGTCCTCCTGAGACTCGAGCGTTTCTCATGGCTTGCCTTTACTTCATCAAATGCTGTCTCGGCCCTAATGGCTCGAGCTGCTCGACGTGGGGTTCTAAAGAAATTTGCTGGGTTACAAATAGCTGCGATAGGGCCATCTACCGCTGCCAAAGTTCTGTCCGAACTCAACCGAAAACCAGACCTCGTGCCGGTCAACAATGACAGCCTTTCTTTAGCAGAGGCGTTCCCCACACCAGAAGCCGACGATCATGTCTTAATACCTATGGCTTCGGATGGCAGACCCGATCTATACGAAAGTCTGCGAAGTAAAGGTTGGAAGGTTGACAAGGTCGCCGCCTACAGGACCGTATTCCCATCGCTAGAAGCTGAGTTAGTTACACGAGCCATTAGGGCTGATGCTGTGACATTCGCCTCGCCGTCCGCTGTGAATGGCCATCTAGAACAAACTGGAGGCCGTACCGCACCCAAAGTCGTTGCCATCGGAAACACAACTGCCGAAGAGTGTCGAATCCGAGGGCTTGAGGTGGCGGGCGTGGCAGAGAGCCAAACCGCAGGTGGGCTAGTGCAAGCAGTTATTGGAGCCCTAGCTTGACCGTCAACACTCGAGCTCTTATTTTAGATTTTGACGGGACAATCATTGATACCGAGAGTCCCGCATACGAATCCACTGCTCGAATCTGGGCAGATTATGGAATTGAGTTTCCCATGGACTGGTGGCTTCAAGGAATGGGAACTGACCGCAAATCTACATGGGTACAAGAATTAGAAAAGCGACTTGGACGGCGAATAGACCAAAATTCGGTAATGGGGGAACGCCAGCGGATTAAAGATCGCCTGACAGAAGACCAGCCGGTACTACCTGGTATAACCGAACTGCTCGACGCAGCGGAACGTCGAGGAATCGCAACAGCGGTAGGTTCCAGTTCGCCTCACAGTTGGGTCGATCGTCATCTGAAACGAGTTGGGTTGTATGAACGGTTTTCTCATGTCGTTTGTCGTGACGACGTTGGTGGTGTTGCGAAACCAGCTCCTGATGTTTTTCTACGAGCATTGGAGTTACTTGGAGTAAAAGCTGAATTGGCAGCGGTAGTTGAAGATAGTCCCAATGGCTTAAAGGCAGCATTAGCTGCGGGGCTTAAGACTGTCGTCGTACCGAACCCCTTAGTTGAATCCTTAAATTTCTCCGGGGCGTATGCGCGATATGAGTCATTAGACACTCTCCCGGCAGATCAATTGCTCGATTTGGTGTTTGGTGACTCGAATTGACGACCACTTAATCGAAGCTATTCATCCGCAACGCATTAGTTGTGAAAGCTTGCTTGTGGTCGGTCAATCACGATCAGGGATAAGCCGTGCTATTACCTTCCCAATTTCATAAACGGATTCGGTTCCACCAGCGTCGTTATTTACGAGGTTTGTCGAAATTCTCATTACTAATTCTGTTAGAACTCGAGACTGGATGCCAAGAAGTGTGAAACGCCTCATTAGGCCCGGTTTCCCTAGAGCCCTAGTGGCTAGTCGCCCGAGTCGGTAGTAGTGGTCATATTTGGAAACAAGCTGTTTCTCGTACTGCCGAAGTTCGAGACCGTCACCGGTGTTAATTGCACGGTCAATTACAGAAGCAGCTAATCGCCCGTTACTTAATGCTGGTTCAACCCCATCACCGTTGAACGGATTTACGCTCCCCGCGGCGTCACCCGCTACAACCCAGTTAGGGCCGGACCTTGGTCGCACAGAAGCGCCCATTGGTAGACGCCCTCCTTCGGGCTGACCTTCGATGCTGTCTATATCGACTTCCCAACTTTCAGGTATCTGGCTGAGCCATTTATCGAATAGCTCCCGAATTGATTGAGGATCATTCCCATGATGGTGACTCAACAGGCCGACCCCAGTATTGACAGTCCCGTCGCCTACCGGGAATATCCAGCCGTACCCTGGGAGTTGTTGGCCGGCACTATCCCGGAGATCAAAGACCGATTCGATGATGTCATCAGCATGACGGGGACTAGAGAAATAACCCCGCATAGCAACTCCCTGAGCATAAGTTCGCGTTCTAGCGGTGCCCAGAGACCTACCAAATGGTGAAAGTGGACCGTCAGCGATGACCACAAATCGGGCACGCACTTCTATTTCGCCATCGGGACCGGTCCCACAGCCAGAACCTACGGCGCGACAACCACGTAAATGTCCATGTTCGATTATTGGTTCAATAACTTCGACGCCCGTCCAAACTTGAGCGCCAGCCGCATCTGCATGTTCTGCTAAGAGCTTGTCAAGAGATCGACGTCTAATTACCAAACCATGACTTGGATGGTCGTGGTCAGTGGGCCACTTGAGTTCAATGCTTTGCCCATGTGCCGTCATCCGCAAGCCATGATGTTGATGGAAATCATTGTTGGTGACGTCGATCCCCATTTCAGCTAAGTGCCCGACCGCTTTTGGCGTTAAAGCATCGCCACATACGCGTTCACGGGGCATGGCTTCTTTTTCCAGCAACACAACCATTCGACCCGATTGAGCAGCCCAGTGAGCTGCTGCGGTGCCCGCGGGTCCACCGCCGATCACCAGTACCTCTGTAGAAAGACGCATGGTCATAAGCGCATTTCCTCCGGCCTAGTTAGACGCTGTCAAAATATTTTCAGAGTTGCTATGACGAGACGGAGGTTAATGTCCCCCGTGGCCCCCGCCTCCTCCAAGATCTTTGCCACCACCAAGTTCTTCCCACTCAGCGTCTCGGACTGCCATTTCTTCGTCGCTGAGGATCTCTCCGCTCAACGCTTCGCGTATGTATCTGGCCACAGAATAAATCTTGTATTCGGTAAGTGTCCCACCGAAACCTGGCATATTTGCACCGTTTTCACCCGAGATATGTGCTCCCCCTGATCTGTCGGTGGCCCCATAAGGGTTTCCGACACCGATACCTTCTGAACCGACGGTGAGCCAATGCGTCAGGTCGGAATCTAGTTTCGGGAAAGTCAGTAGAACTTCGCCGTTGTACAGAGGTCGTCCGACTCCACCGCCTTCACTGCCGGCACCGTCGCCGCCATGACAGCTTGCACACTGGGCTGCGTAAGTCGCTGCGCCCTCAGTCATGGCAGTCACGGGTTCGGGTGGTGGCTCCGTCATTTTGACATAGACAAATGCCCACAATGGCAAGAAGAACATGACCGGGAGGGCCCACATCGGAATTTTGGTCCTGGTGCGAGCAGCAGACACCCAGACCGGCTCAGTGTCGATATCAGTGACCTGTTCCAGTTTGGCATCAGCCTTAGCGGCGGCGATCACATCAGCGCTACTAGACCCTGAACTAGCTTGGGCGCCACCATCACCTGACTCTGAGGCAGCGGCAGCGCCACTGCCATCGTCTTCAAGTAGGCCGAGCGCTATGCGCCTTTGTCTGGAACGCTCAAATAGATACTCGGGAACTTCGGTCACTTTGTCCTCCGCGAGATCCAAACGTGGAATCCCGCATCACGGGTTTTACTGTTACGGAAACAAGATACGTGCGCTCATCAAAGATAGGCGCTGACGAGGGTAGCGGACCAAGTTTGGCAGACACTTTTTGCTCAAGTTGTGCTCAGAATAAAGTTCTCAAAAAAAATCCGGCTATGGGTTCGGCATTGGTAGCCCGCGAGTGCCACCATGTAAGACATTCTTGAGTTGCGAATCCGTCGTTAAAGCGTGGTAGAACGTCGAACGGTCCGGGCGTTGCTCGGGTAGGTTTGAACGTAGATTCACGCTGTGGATTTGCATAGTGTGAGGTTCCTTGGAATCTCACTGAGATTCGGTAAGCACGCACCAACAGTAGGCACTAGACAGGAGGGCTCGTGGTCGCACTTGTGACATCAATCCTGATCACAGGTCTCATGGTTTATGGCGTCATCGCGTATGGACGACGTAGACCTACTGACCGCCCCACCTCGTGGGGTGAAGCCATGCTTGGCGCGGCCTTTGTCTTCATGATCTTTCTCATGCTCTTCGGTGTTGTGCCTGATCGCTGGGTTCGGCTTACCGACAATGAGTGGGGATGGTCCGTTGAGCGCATGCTCTTCACTGAGGGCCAATTCATAGACGGCGACCCAATCACTTTTCCACCCATGCGGATGGACCTAAAGAAACTCTCAGACATCGTTGTCGTCATTGAGCACATAGTTGCCTTAGCCGGTCTTCCATTTCTGTGGCTTTGGTGGCAGAAACGAGACGAGAAAAAGCCAGCAGCGGAACCAGTATCAGATTTCGGTCGCCCACTCATGAAGGGCAACTGATATGGCTAAGACTGAAGCCAACCCGCCTATGCCTCGGTTTGTGGACGACTACGTGTTGCAAACCGTTGACGCCGACTACTTAGCTGCTGCAGTAAAACCCAAACAGTTCATTAATATTGATCAATCCGAGTGCATTCAATGTGAAGGGTGCGTCGATATTTGCCCCTGGAAATGCATTCACTACATAGCAGTTGAAGCAATAGACGAAGCTGTAGATGCAGACCTGCCAGGGCTAGACCCGGCTGACAACGCAATTTTCATAATCGATGACGATGTATGTACCCGCTGTGCCCTATGCGTGGATAGATGCCCGACAGGTGTCATATCTATGGGCAAAGTGGTCGATAACCCACCGACCGAGGGTGATGTTCATGACCGCACCCATACCCACGGCTACGCCTACGGCATGCGACTCTGAGGAATAGACGGAACTCAAATGGCAAACTCAATCGAAAAATCCAAGCAGTCGCTGCCCGAAAAGCTGCAACAAGGTGCTTCAGCAGCAGCGGACTGGATGCAGGACAGCCAGTTCTGGACATCAATTTTTCGACCTGGATCAATCTTCCGTAAGGGTTATACCGATAGCCCGAGGAACCGGTCCTATGTGATCATGAACAGCGTTCTGTATCACCTCCACCCGGTGAAGGTAAAGCGTCACGCTGTCAAGGTCAGCTACACACTCTGTCTCGGTGGACTTAGTTTCTTTTTGTTCATCTTGCTGACGGTCACTGGCATATTCCTGATGTTTTTTTACCGCCCAACGGCGGCTGCTGCCTGGAGCGACATTGAGTCGTTGCACACACAGGTGAGTTTCGGGCTGCTTGTTCGTAATTTGCATCGCTGGACGGCGCACTTAATGGTGTTGTCGGTGTTCCTACACATGGCAAGAGTCTTTTACCACGGTGCCTATAAAGCCCCTCGTGAGTTCAACTGGGTGATCGGCGTAATTCTGCTGAAACTAACTCTTTTACTTTCGTTCACCGGCTATCTCTTGCCTTGGGATCAGTTGTCCCTTTGGGCGGTGACAGTCGGTACCAACATGATGGGCTTCACACCGGTATTTGGTGACCAAGTGCGCTTCGTGCTCTTGGGAGGCAAACAAATTGGTGCAGAGACCCTTCTTCGATGGTACGTACTGCATGTATTGATGCTCCCGTTCGTCCTTGTCATATTCTTGGCAATTCATTTTTGGAGAGTCCGTAAAGACGGCGGCATCTCCGGACCGCTATAGATCGGCGGGTGAAAGCAATCCCATGACTGAAATTCCTGAACACCTACTTAAAAGAAGCCAAGAGGCAAAGGCTAAGGCTGATGGTGACGTGACACCATCAGCCGATGTTGAGGCCTCTTCGGACGATGATGGCGAAACAATTCCGCGTTCCTTACTTGAGCAGAGCCAACAGGGAGGTGCACCTGCAGCTGCGGGAGGTGGCGTAGCGACTATTGCTCCGCCTGCAATGGCGGGACCGAGTGGAAACACCCACAGGTTGCTGACGGTCGTCAAGTCGGGTTCGATACAAGACGTCAAAGCCAACCCGGGCGACAAAGTTCATGTTTGGCCGCACCTACTTGCGGCTGAATTTACAGCAGCACTCTTTATCACCGCCTTTAGCTTGGTTTTCTCGCTGTTCATTAATGCGCCGTTACTTGAGTTGGCCAACCACAACGCGACACCTAATCCATCTAAAGCCCCCTGGTATTTCTTGGGTCTTCAAGAGTTACTAACGATGTTCGATCCAATGATTGCGGGTGTCACCATCCCCGGCATCGTTTTAGTGTTGTTGGGGTTCGCCCCATATATCGATCGCAATCCGTCAAATGCACCTGAGGATCGCAAGTTCGCGATCTCTATCCAGACGATTCATCTCATGTTCTGGGCAGTGCTCGTCATCATTGGCTCCTTCTTTAGGGGCCAAGGTTTCAACTTCACCTATCCGTGGGACACCGGGCTCCACGGGATATTTCACCTTTAAGGAGCAGCGCAGTGTCAAGCGGTACGATCATCGCCATAGCTATCCCTGTACTTGCTGCCCTCGCAGCGGTTGTGGGCTTTACATCGCTGCGGAGACGTGACGCCCAGGGACTAGGCCATCTGTCACGCGAAACCCGACAGCGCGATGCGGGAGCACTAGCCGTCACCCCTGTGAGTGATGAAGCTAAAGAACTTGAACGCTCCGTAGCCCTTGCGAGAGTTGGTGGCGAGGTAGCGGTCCCCGAACCGTCACAACCTGAGGTATGGACTCCCCCCGATCCTGAAGAGGTAGGAGTTACAAGGCGCCAATTCCTAAATCGTGCATCCATCACCTTAATGACCATGGGGTTATCTGCTTTCGGGGCAGCCAACATTGCCTTTCTCTGGCCTCGACCTACCGGAGGCTTTGGTTCCAAAGTAAAAATTGGGACGATCTCCTCAGTAAATGACGTGATTGCCTCTTCATCTCCGGCAGCTAACTTTTCGTATTTCTCTGAGGCCCAGACATATCTTCAGCCCTTCCCTATGGACGACGCGACGCAACGAGCAGCGGAAGCTGTCTATTCGGGAACTGTTTTAGAGGGCATCAAAATGGGGTACGTAGCCCTCTGGCAGAAGTGTCCGCACCTTGGTTGCAAAGTCCCTTCCTGCGCTACTTCTCAGTGGTTCGAATGTCCATGTCATGGATCTCAATACAACCGTGTTGGAGAAAAGAAGGCTGGCCCCGCTCCGAGAGGCATGGACCGTTTCCCGGTAATTATTGATGGAGACAAGGTCATTATCGACACAGGTAGTCCTTCCCAAGGTCCGCCGATTGGTACAGACACGACAGGCCAAGGTCTAGAAGGACCTCACTGCGCCTAATGAACATTTTCTTTCCGCCCCCAACTCGCCGCACTATGGCAGGAGTCAGTAAGCCGTGATTTATGCCGCCACCACCGAGCGTTCGGTCGCCATGGTCCTACTGGCCATTGTGGTCGTGGGTTGGGCAATTTATGTCTTCGTTAACATCCGACGAAGCAAACATGAGGTTGGAAGCGAGATTGAGCTTGCAGCCAACCGTGGTTCGCTACCAGACGACGAAGTTCTTGAAGGAAGTCGGCTTGAACAAGTTCAAGCATTCGGTGTTCTGATGCTTCTAATAATTGCCTTAGTGCTGCCGATCTATTGGCTGCGCGAAGGCGGCAGGCGTTCGGGAGCTGAACAAGGGTTTGGTGAAAGAGCTGCAGCTGCAGGTGAACGACTTGCAGAAGAACTCGAGTGTGTTGTTTGTCACGGAGCGGATTTAGGTGGCGCCAATTATGCGCCTGTCGTGCTTGACATAGGTAACCAGTTCAGCGACGAAGACACCTACGTCGTCAAAACCACATGGCGTGCACCGGCCCTAGACACGGTGTTTGCGCGTTTTGATACTGATGCTGAGAACCTTGATGAAGTAGACGAAGTCCGACAAATTCTGAATTACGGGCGAGGCATTATGCCTGCTTGGGGGTTACCGGGAGGTGGACCCCTGACTCCGCAGGAAGTTGACAACCTAATTGCGTGGCTGTGGCGGGAAAGAATTTCCGATGACGAAGCAAGCGATCAGGCCCTGCAAGCTAAAGAGCAAGAGCTTGCTGCCCACCCTGAAAAAAGCGAAGGACAAGTTCTATTCGAACTTCATTGTGCGCGTTGTCATACCCCACGATGGCCTGCCCGTGGACCTGCGCAACTACCGAACAATGGCGGCAAAGTTGAAGTCATCCCAGGACCTGCTGGGTCTGGGCGTTACGGACCGGCCCTCAACGCTGTGAGCCTTGAACGCCTTTTCCCCGATATCGAAGATCAAATGTCGTTCATAACGTCTGGGGCTGCCGACAATGTTGCATATGGCGAATTCGCCAGGCTCGGTAACTATGGAATGCCCGGATTTGGGCGAATTCTCACCCAAGAAGAGATCCGTGCAATCTCAGAGTATGAGCGCAGTTTGGATCCAGCAGAACAATCAACGGTTCAATTTGCAGAGCTGCATACATCGAAGGACGACCAATGACTCTGATTGCTTTAGTGGGGTGGGACCCAGTCATCACTGGCTACTTAGCGGTTCTCCTCAGCATTCTGGTTCTATGCGGGTCGGTTTATCTACTCCTAGCAACCAATCTGGGCCTCAGGCTCGGTTTCCTAGTCGCATGGACCGGTCTATGGGGATGGAACCTTCTCATGGGGATTATTTGGTGGTTCTTCGGAATTGGTTGGGTTGGTCATGGACCAGCCTGGGAAGTCACACACGTCAGCACGAACCCAGAAGCGGTTCCAGTTGAATTAGTCCAAGAATTAAGTAATGACATCTCGACTATCCCTAGCGGAGGATGGCAGGTTGTAGTTGAAGCTGACGCTCAGGCGACTGCGGATTCGGCTGTTGTGTGTAACGACTTAGACCCCCGTCGCCTTGAGGCGGTCAACACATGTCTGTTCAGTGCTGCCACCGACTACCAAGTTCATCGAGTCATGAGAGTCGGCGGTGAACGTTACCGTCCGCTTGGAATTCCAGATAATGCGGTAACCCAATACTTCATCCCCAGTAGAGGCCGCCCTCACTACGCAGCGGTCCAACTGCAGCCATATAAACCCACTGCAGACATTGATCCCAACAAGTTGGGCGGGGATGGAAAGGTTCTGCTACCAGTAGCAGAACTTGACGAGGCAGCACCGATTTATACCGTTGTAATGGTCCGAGACCAAGGCAACCTTAGGCTGCGGCCAGCACTTGTAACGATCTTCTCGGGGCTGCTTTTTGGTTTAGGTTGTTATCACCTTCACCGACGGGATCAAGCCGTTTGGGCTGTCCGGGAAGCAGCTGGGAACTGAATTAAGGGAAGGGGCGAATTGAGATGGAGCAGTACCTCCCGGTTCTGACCCTCGGAATACTTGGGGTCCTCTTCGTTCTCCTAAGCATCGTTGCTTCTCGCCTTCTGGCCCCCGAACGAAACACAGTTGCCAAAAGAGCGGCCTACGAATGCGGCATCACTGACCAAGTAGCAATACCGGAAAGATTTCCGGTCAAGTTCTACTTGGTCGCCATGCTTTTCATCATGTTCGATATCGAAATCGTTTTCTTGTACCCCTGGGCGGTAGCTAACGATGAACTGGGTCTATTTGGGCTCGTAGCCATGACGATTTTTGCTGGCATATTCTTTCTTTCTTTTGTATATGAACTTGCAAAAGGCGGTCTTAACTGGGGACCTGGTCGCCGGTTATTGACCCCGGCTACGAGCCCGGAACGGACGACCACATCAACAATCCGTAAGGTCGGCCTTGAGGGGCGTCTGGAGTTTGAGACCACCACCGACGATTCAGAGGCGGCCTGATGCCAGACCTTTCAGATATCAAACACAAATTGGGTTTAGGCGATGACGGGCTCGCGGGCCTCGGTCACAACATAATCACGGCACCTGTCGAAGAATTAGTCAAATGGGCGCGGCGTAGAAGTCTGATGCCGGCAACCTTTGGTCTTGCATGCTGCGCTATAGAGATGATGGCTACAGGAACCGCTCACTACGACATGGCTCGCTACGGAATGGAGACGTTTCGTGCCTCACCTCGACAAGCGGACCTAATGATCGTTGCTGGCCGGGTCAGTCAGAAAATGGCTCCCGTTCTGCGACAAATCTACGACCAGATGATGGAACCCAAATGGGTCATCAGTATGGGCGTATGTGCCTCAAGTGGGGGCATGTTTAACAATTATGCGATCGTTCAAGGTGTTGACCAAGTAGTCCCTGTAGATATTTACGCGCCAGGCTGCCCTCCCGGACCTGAAACATTGCTGCATGCCATTCTCGCACTGCATGAAAAAATCCGAACCGGAGAACTCACCCAAAGACGTAACGAAACAGGGAGAGGAGCCGAAATTGAGCTGGGACCCGAAGCAGCGGTAGACGCCCAACCCGAACCTGTCATCATCCGCACTGGGGGTATCTATGACTGATTCACCTACACCAGTTGACGAAGAAAACGAAGCGGTTGAAGGAGAAATACCTGGGGAGGGCGTTGAAACTCTCCATGGGTCTGCGGTGACGGTAAGCAACGGTCAAACCGTCCTGCACCCTGAAAAAAATGAATACCACGATCTCATCCAAGCTCTGAATGATGATGGATATGGAGTATGTATCGACCTATGCGGTGCCGATTATCTGGGAAATGACACACGCTCAATACCGGTAACCGTCCCAACAGAACGTTTCGAACTTGTCGTCAATTTGCTTGATGTCCATGCTTCCCGACGAGTGCGCGTCAGAGTCCAAGTCCCCGAGGCGGCTCCCGCCGTTGCGACTATTACAGATATCCATCCGGGGGCCGAAGCGATGGAACGTGAAGCAAACGACATGTTCGGGATGGAATTTGAAGGGCACCCAGACCCGACCCCGATTCTTCTACCCGACGACTGGCAAGGACATCCGCTACGCAAAGACTTTTCAATGGGACGTATCCCGGTCCAATTTAAGGCGGTCGAGGGCCGGTGACGAAATTAGACCATCTCCGAAACCGTGATGCCGTTCTCAGGATGTCTGAAGCTGAGGCAGAGGAACGGGCCTTGGTCGTCGACCCTGATGATGAACGAATGATCATCAACATGGGCCCCCAACACCCCTCAACCCACGGGGTGCTTCGAGTCACCATGGAATTACAGGGCGAGACTGTTCTGCGTTCGAAACCCGTCATTGGCTACCTGCATACCGGTATGGAAAAGACGGCAGAGGACCTCACGTACTTGCAAGGACCGACGAATGTCACGCGAATGGACTATGCGGCGCCTCTATTCACCGAGCTGACCTTTTCACTAGCTGTCGAGGCATTGCTTGAAGTCGAAATTCCAGATAGAGCGACGTGGATTCGCATGCTTATGTGCGAACTAAACAGGATGTCATCGCATCTGCTGTTCTTGGCAACGAATGGAATGGATCTAGGCGCCGTCGGGATGATGATTTACGGATGGCGCGAACGAGAAGAAATACTTCGGTTCTTCGAAAAGGTGACCGGCCTTCGTATGAATCACAACTACATCAGACCGGGCGGCGTAGCGGCGGACCTTCCGGATGGATGGCGAGAAGATATCCGGAAAATTCTCGAAGTTCTCCCAGACCGTCTTGAACAATTCGACGTTCTAATGACTGGACAACCGATCTGGCGTGAACGGACCCAAGGGATCGGTGTCATCACTACCGAAGAAGCACTTGCCTTGGGTGCCACGGGCCCCATTTTGCGTTCGACCGGATACGCGTGGGACCTTCGCCGCGCTATGCCCTATCTCGCTTATGACCAAGTCGACTTTGACATTGTGGTCGGTACCTATGGCGACACCTTTGATCGGTATGCGATACGACTCAACGAAATCCGAGAATCAATGCGAATCGTCGAACAATGTATAGACCTGATACCTGAGGGTCCGTATAGAACTGAAGATCGCAAAATCACCCCGCCACCCCGAGCTCGTATTGACGAGTCGATGGAAGCTCTTATCCACCATTTCAAAATCTTCACCGAGGGCTTTAAAGTGCCACCAGGTGAGGTGTACACGGCTGTTGAGTCGCCTCGCGGGGAACTGGGGTGCTACTTAGTATCAGATGGGGGACCAAAGCCACAACGAATGCATATTCGTGCACCATCTTTCGTAAATCTACAAACACTGCCCCACATGATGCATGGGGGCCTCCTTGCCGACGCAATAGCAGTCATCTCATCGATCGACCCAATCATGGGAGAGGTCGACAGATGAAATTTTTTACTGACGAAAACTCGGTATTGGCACAAGAAATTATTGGGCGGTACCCAAAGCCAAGATCAGCCATGATCCCTCTACTGCATCTAGCTCAAGAACAAGAAGGTTGGGTGACAGATGAAGCGATGGCGGAAATAGCAGAACTGGTAGGCACAACTAGTGCGGAGGTCCTCGGCACTTGCTCCTTCTATGAAATGTTCAAACGCCACCCAGTTGGCAAATATGTCATCAACATTTGCACAACCATGTCGTGTGCGTTAATGGGTGCAGGTGATCTAATGAAACACGCCGAGGTCCGGCTGGGCGTGAAATCTGGAAGTACTACCGCCGATGGAATGTTCACCCTTGAGGGTGCCGAATGTCAGGCTGCTTGTACCGAAGCCCCGTGCCTTCAGGTCAATTACCGGCACCAGTACAGAGTTACCACCAATCAGTTTGACGAACTGGTAGACAGACTTGCTACATCTGACCATGAAGTGCCAGAACACGGAGTCTTGTCACAGATACGCCAACACATACCCGAAGATCGTTCGGTCGGTGCCGTACCCCCTGAAGACGTCATAGCCGCACCAGTTTGGTTAAGCGATGACGAGGGAGACCAGTGAGCGAAATGGCTGGAACACCAATAGCTCATGCCCCCGGGTTCATTGCTAATGAAACCCCGCGGATCGTGACATCGCGCTTCGACCATGAAGATTCACACACGCTTGAAAGATATGAAGCAACAGGGGGCTACCAAGCTCTGAGAAAAGCCCTACAGCAAACCCCAGAAGATGTTCACAACGAAGTTAGAAATGCAACGTTGCTTGGTCGTGGCGGAGCTGGTTTCCCCGCAGGTGTCAAATGGGGATTTTGCCCTCCCGGGGTGTGGCCTCGATACCTCGTCGTCAACGGTGATGAATCCGAACCTGGCACCTATAAAGACCGTCTCTTAATGGAGTTAGATCCCCACCAGCTCATTGAAGGGTGCCTGATTGCTTGTTACGCCGTCGGCCTTAGCCAATGCTTCCTCTACATACGAGGCGAAATGGCAGTAGCGCAAGAACGCGTCGCCCAGGCGCTAAATGAAGCCTATGAAGCTGGCTATATCGGGAAGAATATTTGTGGTAGTGAATTTTCTGTCGACATAGTTCTGCACTGGGGCGCAGGGGCATACGTAGTTGGCGAAGAAACCGCTCTAATCGAAAGCCTTGAGGGAAACCGCGGGATGCCGAGATTAAAGCCCCCTTATTTCCCAGCTTCAATAGGCCTCTATGGGCAACCAACAATCGTCAACAATGTCGAGACTTTGTCCAATCTTCCCTGGATTGTTGAGCACGGTGCACAAGCATTCACAGCAATCGGCACCGAAAGTTCACCAGGCACTCGCATGGTGGCCGTCAGTGGACATGTAAAGAGGCCAGGGGTCTACGAAATAGTCAATGGCACAACCACCTTTCGCGACTTGCTGTACGGCATCGACATGTGTGGAGGGATACGCGACGACAACCAACTAAAAGCCTTCGTTCCTGGTGGCGGCTCAGCACCATGGTTCACTCCCGACCAACTTGACTTACCGTTCGAAGCGAGCCAAGTCGGGCCTCAAGGGTCAATGTTGGGCTCTGGCGCCATCATTGTGATGGACGAAACAACTGATATTCCAGCGGCAGCTCTTACGTTGACCAAGTTTTATGCACACGAGTCATGCGGGAAATGTGTTCCTTGCCGAGAAGGCGGGACTTGGCTTGAACAAATTCTTCGCAGGGTCGTGGAGGGGCGAGGAACCCCCCGAGATCTCGACTTATTAATTGAGGTCGGAGAAACAATTTGCCCTGGTGACTTCCCGCATGCAGCGGTCCCGTCTAAAGGTATTGATGCTGTTCCTTTCCCGTATCGAATGACCACGATCTGTTTTGTTGGGCCGTCTGCATTTGCCCCAATCCACTCAGCTCTCACGCTCTTCAGAGAAGAATTCGAAACAAAAGTTGCTGGCAACGAACACCCAACAATGATTGAGGTGGCCGTCAATGTCTGATCAAGACCCCAGTGAGGTCATCGTTACAGTCAACGGCACCGAAATCGAAGCGCAACCTGGCGAAATGCTCATCGCAGCAGCTGACCGTGCAGGAGTCCACATACCAAGATTTTGCTATCACGAACGAATGTCTCCTGTTGGCATGTGCCGGATGTGCCTAGTTGACGTTGACACCGGTCGTGGCCCAATGCTGCAACCATCATGCATGGTTCCAGTGTCTGACGGGATGGTCGTAGATACCGAATCGGAGGACACCAAGCGAGCTCAAGAAGGGATTCTCGAGTTCCTACTCGTCAACCACCCGCTTGACTGCCCCGTCTGCGACAAAGGCGGTGAATGTCCACTCCAAGACCAAACGGTTGCCTACGGACCGGCCGAATCGCGATTCATCGAAGAAAAGCGTCACTATGAAAAGCCGATCCCAATTTCCGATCTAGTTCACCTTGACCGAGAACGCTGCATACTTTGTGATCGCTGCACTCGATTCGCCGATGAGGTAGCGGGAGACCCACTCATCCATTTCATAGAACGGGGAAATTCAACTCAAGTTCAAACGTTTCCGGATGAACCTTTTAGTTCTTATTTCTCGGGAAACACGGTCCAAATTTGTCCAGTGGGCGCACTGACGGCTGCCCCATATCGATTCAAAGCTCGCCCATGGGATCTAGAGCAGACTGAATCAACATGCACAACCTGCTCCGTGGGCTGTCGAATTGCAGTCCAGTCATCAAGAAATGAACTCGTTCGGTACCTCGGTGTAGACATAGAGTCGGTAAACCACGGTTGGCTCTGTGACAAGGGACGATTCAACTTTGAGGCCATCAACAGCGATGAGCGCCTCACCACCCCATTCGTTCGCGACCCGGATAATCAGCGACAACTACTAGGTACTGACTGGGGTTCAGCACTAGCGATCGCAGCTGAAGCAATTGCCGATGCCGGCCCTCAAAGGGTAGGCATCATCGGTGGATCAAGATTGACCAATGAGGATGCATACGCTTGGTCAAAATTTGCGCGGTCGGTAATCGGAACCGACAACATCGACGCGCAACTAGGTGACGGTCTGCCTGCAGAGCTTGTCTTGGGCCTCCCGCCCACAACGATCGAAGATGCATTAAAAGCAGACACCGTCCTATTAGTTGGCCCAGACCTCAAAGAGGAACTGCCGATATTGCATCTACGGCTCCGAGGAGCCGCGACCAAAGGCCAAACCAAAGTCGTACAAATAGGACCCACAGTTACGGGAAGTGAGCCGTACACCCAACGTTCGATTCGTTGCCAATCAGGAGAAGCCGCAAAGGCGCTCACAGAACTACTCAGTAGTGGTGACCCGTTGGCACAACAATTGCGCGCCGGCTCTGTCGTGACGATTTTAGGCCGTAACTCAATTGCTGAATCAGCAGACCCAGCGATTTCAGTAGCGGCAGTAATTAGAGCGGAACTCCCGCATGCCACTTTCCTCCCTGTATTGCCGAGAGGAAACGTGCGTGGCGCTATAGATATGGGACTTGCGCCCGGTTTTCTGCCTGGTCGAGTCAGAATCAATAATCCAAGTCAGACGCTTCTTCAAAAATGGAGTGAGATCCCCAAAGAGCAAGGTCTCGGAACCACCGAAATGCTTCAAGCCGCGGTAGCAGGGAAAATCGAAACTCTGATCTTGTTGGGGGCGGATCCCCTCAGTGATTTCCCAGACCGAAATCTTGCAGCAGAAGCAATTCAGCAAACTAAGACAGTCATAGCGATTGACAATTTCGTGACCGCCTCGGTAGCGCAAGCCGACGTCGTTTTGCCGGCGACGACATACGGAGAACAAGACGGCACCACAACAAATATTGAAGGCCGCATCAGTAGAGTCACCCAAAAAATTACCCCCCCAGGGTCGACGCGCGACGACTGGATGATTGCAACCGAACTGGCATGGCGTCTTGGCGGTGACCTCGAATTGACTTCAAAAGAAGAGATATGGCGCGAAATTGAACAAGTAGCGCCTAGCCACGCAGGAGTAACCCTAGAAAGAGTCACTAGTGATGAAACCCGCGAAGGCCTTCTGGTTCAAGACAGTTCTGCAGATCTGACGTTACCCACACCCCAAGACACTCCAGTTGCAGATGGCTATGGGTTACGACTTATAAGCGGGCGCAAACTTTGGGATGCGGCAACAGCAACGGCCCATAGCCCATCGCTTCAACACCTAGCAGAACCACCAACTTTGAAAGTTCACCCCAATGACCTTCAAAGATTAGGTATCCCCAGTGGTACCGAAGTTCGTGTGATCTCCACTCGAGCAACCGAAAACCTGACAGCTGTTGCTGATAGCAATACCCAACGCGGGACAGCGGTGCTGCCATTCAACCAACCGGGCGGCGGCGCCAATCGCTTCATAGATGCCACAGCAGTAGTTAACGACATCAGGATCGAAACGCTATGACGGGAGATCCGCTTTATATCGACGGGGTCGATTTGACCGACATAGGCATCATGGCTGCGAAAGTGCTCGTCGCGTTCACGTTTTTGCTTGTCGCCACCATGTTCATGGTTTGGTTTGAAAGAAAATTGATTTCGGACATGCAAAATCGGATAGGCCCCAATGTGGCAGGTCCGTGGGGGTTGTTACAGACCTTTGCCGACGGCGTGAAATTCTTCTTCAAAGAAGATCTCCGACCAGAAAACGCTGACCCCTTAGTCTTTCGGCTGGCGCCCTACATATCGGCGGTCACTGCATTTCTCTCCTTCGCCGTAGTACCCATCGGTGGTTCATTTGGTGGTGGGTCATCAGGAACCGTCACCATTTTTGGGCGAGAGACGTTTCTACAGGTTGCCGATCCGCCGATCGGCATCCTCCTCCTCTTAGCCATGTCATCGATCGCTGTCTATGGAGTCATGCTTGCTGGGTGGGCATCCGGCTCCAAATACCCGCTCATCGGTTCTGTCCGTGCTTCGGCACAAGCAATCTCCTATGAAGCAGCCCTTGGAATGGCCACAGTTGTTGTTGTCATCCTTGCAGGCACCCTCTCGACGCACGGCATCGTCGCTGCCCAATCCGGTGGCATTAGTAGGTGGTTCCTCGTTTCTTCAGGAATCGTCCCATTCATCGTGTTTTTAATTGCGGCAACGGCTGAACTTAATCGACCTCCGTTTGACCTAGTAGAAGCCGAACAGGAGTTAGTGGGAGGCTTCCACACCGAATACTCATCGATCCGATTCGCTCTTTTCTTTCTTGCGGAGTTCATGAACGTCATCACCATGTCGGCAATCATGGTGACTCTTTTCTTTGGAGGACCGGCAGGGCCGATTTTGTTTGGGATGACCTGGTTCTGGCCAACGTTATGGTTCTTGCTCAAGGTTCTCGCCTTCTTGTTTGTCTTCGTGTGGTTCCGAGCGACCCTCCCCAGACTCCGTTACGACCAACTAATGCACCTCGGGTGGAAACTCCTCATCCCTCTCATCCTGTTCTGGTTGATGTTCATCAGTCTTAAAGAACTGCGTGCCGCACATGACTGGAATTGGCTAGCAACCTATGGTGCTGCGTTCATTGCATTAGGAGTTGGTGCAGCTCTCCTCCTAGCAGGACTACGAGCCGGAGATCGCGTCTACCAAGAGGAATTGGAGGAGGCCTAGTGGGATATCTCGATGGTTTCAAAGTCACCTTCATGAAACTCTTTGAAGAAAGAGTCACAACCGAATACCCAAAAGAAAAACGCCCTAAACCCTCGCGATTTCATGGCCGACACGTACTAAATCGATACGAAGACGGCATGGAAAAATGCATCGGATGTGAACTTTGTGCAGGAGTATGCCCAGCCAAATGCATCTATGTTCGAGGAGCCGACAACCCTGAAACGGATCCGGTATCTCCAGGAGAACGTTACGGGTATGTATACGAGATCAATTATTTACGATGTATCCACTGCGACCTTTGTGTCGAAGCTTGCCCGACAGAAGCCATTACTGAGTCCAAGCTTTTCGAATTCAGTTTCTCCAACCGGGCAGACGCCATTTACACAAAGGAGGAGCTGGTAGTCGGAGACGATGGTCACCCCCAACGTCAACCTTGGGAACTTTGGCACGAAGGAGATGATCTAGCCACGTCCGGGTGGATGCGTGCCACCGCTTCAGCTGGGAATCCTGATTATCAAAACCGGGTTGGCTGGAGTGGTGAACTCGGCTACGGAACGCGAAAGCCCGAGATGGGGCAACACGATCTAGACGCTAATGAGAAACTAGAAACTCTGCCTGAGGAACATGGCGAGCCAGAGGATGTCCACTAATGGTAGACACCCTTGTTTTTATTGTCGCCGCAGCGATATGTCTGACCGGAGCTCTGGGCGTTATTCTTGCTCGCAACCCGGTCCATTCGGCGTTGATGTTGGTAATGACGTTGTTTGGGATAGCAGTCCAATTTGTAGCCCAAGAAGCCCACTTTCTTGCTGCGGTCCAAGTGATTGTTTATGCCGGAGCAATCGTGGTCCTGTTTTTGTTTGTGATCATGCTCTTGGGAGTTGATCGAGCGCAGAATTTAGAGCTATCAATTCTGCCTATCCAAAGATGGGCAGCGCTTGTGTTCGCGGCTGGTTCACTCGTAATTCTTGGTGCTTTGATTGTGGTAGTTAATGAACCCGTTACAGGCGCAGAAGCGATGGGTGGGACCGCATCGGGAGATGAGAATGTGCGACTCCTAGCCCGTTCACTGTTTTCTGACCATGTCTATGCATTCGAGCTCACGTCACTGTTATTGGTGATTGCCGTGATAGGAGCGGTCGTACTTGCACGTAAACCGAAAGACATCCAGAGTGCAACTATCGAAGAGCCAGGTAACAACTAATGGAAATCACTACCGGCTGGTACCTCGTTCTTGGCGCCTTACTATTCGTGATCGGCGGAACAGGACTACTAATTCGTCGCAACCCCCTTGTCATGCTGATGTGCGTTGAATTAATGCTAAATGGCGTCAATCTCAGCTTCGTGGCGTTCGCTCGACAACTCGATGATATTGGAGGCCAAACCGTCGTCTTTTTCGTGTTAGTAGTCGCAGCTGCTGAAGTGGTTGTTGGATTAGGCCTTGTGGTGGCGATCTTGCGCCGTCAGCCCGGTGCGACGGCCGATGATCTTTCGGCGTTGAGGGGGTGATTGCATGGTTGAACTAGTTTGGCTTGTCCCAACCCTTCCTTTGTTTGGTTTTTGTTTATTGCTTCTTACCGGCCACCTACTGGGAGAGCCTCGAGCGGGGTGGATTGCCACAATCGCTGCTGGAGCATCGTTTGTGGTGACCCTGGTCGTATTTGTCGGGTTGCTAGGGAAAGACAGTCACGGAGGTGAACGTTCATACGAATTCATCCTCTTTGAGTGGTTACCAGCCGGTTCTTTGAAGGTCGAAGCTGGATTCTTAGTAGACCCCCTATCAATCACCATGGCTCTATTTGTCACCGGGGTTGGAGCGTTAATCCACCTGTACTCAATCGGTTACATGCACGAAGACCCCAAGTATTCAAAATTTTTTCTATACCTGAACCTCTTCCTGTTCTCCATGCTCATGTTGGTATTCGGCAACAATTTGGTTGTCACTTTTCTTGGGTGGGAGGGCGTCGGAGCCTGTTCTTATTTCCTCATCTCGTTCTGGCACGAAAGAGATAGCGCCGCCACAGCCGGCAAAAAGGCTTTTGTTACCAACCGAGTGGGCGATTGGGGATTCATGATCGCCACATTCGCCATCTGGTCGGCTCTAGGAACAGTTACCTACACAGAAATTTCTCACTCGCCTGCAATGTCGGCGGCAACAGGCACGGCGGTCTCGCTTCTTCTGTTCGTCGCCGCAGCAGGGAAATCAGCACAACTACCCCTATACGTGTGGTTGCCCGACGCAATGGAAGGACCAACCCCGGTATCAGCGATGGTGCATGCCGCAACCATGGTGACCTCGGGGGTCTATTTGCTTGTCCGGATGAACAGCGTCCTGACCGATGATGCCCTACTTGTCATCGCAGTTGTAGGCGGAGCGACCGCATTATTCGCTGCGCTGTGTGCCGTTGCGCAACACGACATCAAAAAGGTATTGGCATATTCGACTATCAGCCAATTGGGGTACATGTTCCTTGCGATTGGTTCCGGCGCGTACGTAGCTGCAATCTTTCACGTGATAACCCACGCGTTTTTTAAAGCGTTGCTGTTCTTAGGTTCAGGTTCAGTAATTCACGGCATGCATGACGAACAGGACATGCGAAAGATGGGAGCGTTACGTGTAGCTATGCCCATCACTGCGGGTACGTTCATTGTTGGGTGGCTAGCAATAGCGGGCGTTCCACCATTTGCCGGGTTCTGGTCTAAGGACGAAATATTGCTTGCTGCCTGGGAGCAGAAAAATATTGGGCCCCTGCTATGGGCTGTCGGACTGGTCACAGCATTACTCACCGCGTATTACATGAGTAGACAAGTGATTCTCGTGTTCTTCGGCGAACAGCGGTGGGAAGAAGACGTCCATCCACACGAATCTGCATGGACCATGACGGCTCCCTTGTGTGTCCTGGCCGTAGCAGCAATAGCTGGCGGAGCTATCAATTTGCCGCTCATAAAAGACTGGCTGGTACTGGAACACTTCCTAGAGCCCATTTTCCATCATCCACACCACTTCTCTTCAGGAACTGCAACGAAGATAGTTCTAGCCATCATTTCTGTGGTAGCCGGCCTTATTGGAATATCAATAGCAACACTGGTTTGGTTAATGCGACGAATTCCAAGCGACAATCTGGAACCGGAATTCCTAGAAAACGCGATGTACGTAGATTCCACATACGCGCGTGTAGTCGGCGGCGTTGGAACCTCAAGCTTTCAAAAGACAGCGGACTTTGATGCTGAAGTAGTTGACGGGACAGTCAATGGTGTTGGCCGACTAGTTACGAAAGTCGGCCAACTAATTCAACCAACACAATCCGGTTATATGCGCAACTACGCCGTAGGAGTAGCAATTGGGGCACTCGCAATAGTGGTGGTCTTGGCTTGGGGGCTGCTGCTGTGATGCAATTACTAGCTGCTCAGAGCGCTTCGTCTTTCCCGGTCCTAAATGCACTCATAATCGTGCCCATCATCGGCGCATTAGTAGTGGTGTCACTGCCCAACAGTCGACCTGAACTGATGCGCCCCGTTGGAGCTATCTTTGCTTCAATTTCCGCTGCGCTTTCGTTATATGTGATGGCCCAGTTCTCAATTCATGAGGCTGGATTCCAATTCCAATCGATCCAATCGTGGATCCCGAGTCTCGGTATCAACTGGCATGTAGGCGTCGATGGAATCTCGCTTTGGTTGGTCGTACTTACCGGGCTGATCACACCGATAGTGCTGATCGCAGTCGACCCACACCACGACCCGAAGCCATACACAGCATGGTTGCTTCTACTACAAGCTGGATCATTCGGGGCCTTTCTAGCACTCGACCTCTTCCTCTTCTTTGTAATGTTCGAAATCGTATTGGTCCCCATGTACATGCTCATTGGGGGATGGGGGTACGACGACCGGCGGTACGCAGCAACCAAGTTCTTCCTATACACAATGGCCGGATCAGCTCTCATGCTCGTCGCGATTGTAAGTGTCGCAACGCTAAGTGCTGGTGACCAAGACATCACATTCAACGTCATCGAACTGGCCCAACGTCAGGCTCTCTCAACCAACACAGCTCGGCTGTGCTTCTTAGCCTTTGCGCTCGCATTTGTTATCAAGGTACCAATCGTCCCAGTTCACACATGGTTGCCTGATGCCCACACCCAGGCGCCAACCGCCGGGTCCGTAGTCCTAGCTGCGGTCATGCTCAAATTAGGAACATACGGGCTGTTACGTTTCGGCCTTTACCTATTCCCTGAAGCCTCCGTCTGGGCCGCGCCAACCCTGGCCACGTTGGGTGTTATCGGAGTGATATACGGCGCAATCGTTGCCACAATGCAAAAGGATCTAAAACGGCTCGTTGCATATTCCTCAGTGGCCCACATGGGCTTTATAATTCTCGGCATTTTCGCCTTCACCACCCAAAGCCTAGAAGGAGGAGTGCTGCAGATGATCAACCACGGTCTGTCAACCGGGGCTCTCTTCCTAATGGTTGGCATGCTTTACGAGAGAAGAAAAACACGGGCGATCGAAGAACTCAATGGCATTCAATCGGCAGCCCCAATTTTCGCGGGCTTTTTCACCGTTGTCATGCTGTCATCCATCGGCGTACCTGGGTTGAATGGATTCGTCGGCGAGTTCCTAGTGCTTATTGGCTCCTATGAAACACGGCGATGGTGGACTGTCATAGCTGCGACCGGCGTCATCCTTGCAGCCCTATATCTCCTGTGGGCCTACCAGAGAGTGTTTCATGGTGAACCAGCTCCGGATGACGAGAAGACCCCCGACCTTACTTTCAAAGAGGGTTTGGTATTAGCACCATTCATTTTGGGAATCGTTTTTCTGGGCCTATACCCCAAACCGTTAATCGAACGAATAGAACCAGCTGTTAACAACCTCATATCGCACCTTGAACACCACTCTGATTACGTTCAGCCAGACCTAGGAGCCCCGGTAGTCGTGGATATTGATCGCGTAAGCGAGGACGACCACTAATGGGGCCCCCACAACTTCTCGGATTCGTTGGACCAACAGTCAACTGGTGGGCTTTATTACCGCAAATGATCCTCTTAGGAGCAGCATTAACAATCCTTCTTGTGAGTGCACTTGCCCCTCAGCGGACATCACCGGCGTTCACAACTACGACCACACTGTGCTCAGCAATCACTTCGTTCATCGTTGCCATAGGTCTTTGGAACGACGTTAAGACTGACGGCCCCTCGTCATCAATAGCATCGGCCTTTGGAATCGACGGATTCAGCATCTTTTTCACCATTTTGATCTTGATCGGGCTTGCAGCTACAGCCCTACTGTCGCACGGCTATTTGGATCGCGAAGGGATTGATCCCCCTGAGTTTCACGCATTGCTCCTGTGCTCAGCAGCCGGAGCGATCGTCATGGCATCAGCTAACGATCTGATAGTCATGTTTCTTGGCCTAGAAGCTTTATCTATAGGCATCTATGTCATGATCGCGATGCATCACCGACGATCAGAAGCGCGAGAATCAGCGATTAAGTACTTCGTGCTTGGAGCATTCAGCTCAGCCTTCCTGTTGTACGGAATAGCGCTTACATACGGAGCGACGGGCTCAACCAATCTTGTCCATGTTCGCAACTATCTCGACGCCGTCGTGTTCCGTGACCAGCATCTACTTATGGCAGCCATGGCGCTGTTGCTTGTCGGTCTTTCTTTCAAAGTAGCGGCTGCCCCGTTCCACTTTTGGGCGCCCGATGTGTACCAAGGCGCCCCCAGCCCCGTCACCGGGTGGATGGCCTCAATCGCGAAGGCGGCTGGGTTCGCTGCCCTGCTGAGAATTTTCTTCGCGGGTTTTGCCAGCCACGATGTTGATTGGGCTCCCATAGTTGGAGTGTTAGCTCTTATCACTCTGGCCGTCGGAGCGATAATGGCCATACTGCAGACTGACGTCAAACGAATGCTTGCCTTCTCGTCGGTGAGTCATGCCGGGTACGTTCTCGTAGCTGTGCACTCAGCAAGTGCTAAAGGCACTTCAGCAGCACTTTTCTACCTCTTTACATACACCCTCATGGTTTTGGGAACCTTTGCAGTCGTGGGGGCAATGGGAAATGACGACGAACACCCTCTAAGCCGGTACGCAGGTCTGGGACGCACCCGACCCGTATTAGCCATCGGATTCACGGTGCTATTACTCGCTCAAGCTGGGATTCCAGTGACATCTGGGTTCATCGCAAAATTCCAAGTGATCGCGGCCGCAGTGGATAATGAGAGTTACTTCATAGCGGGCGTGGCGATGGTGACCGCTGTCATCAGCGCCTTTATGTATCTACGTATTGTGATGGCCATGTACGTAGTAGATGACGAAAAAGAGGATTCATCTTCGACCTGGCATTGGAGTACTTCAGTGGTCGTGATTGCCACAGTCAGCTTCACAATCCTCATCGGGGTAATACCCCAATTTCTCATTGAATTCGCTGAAGATGCAGTCCCAATATTGATCCGAGGGTGAGGTTCGAATAGGTGTTAAATCGCCGTTACAGGCCTTGTGAAAGAAGAAACAAGAATCGTGGCCAACAATCACGTCTTTTGTCTTCAATGCACGATAACTTTCTCTACGTCCGAAGCCCGCGGAATGAGGCACCGCGCTGGGTTTTGGCAAGCCCCGAAACCCCTAACTAGTCTCAATAATCGTGTCGGAATTACTGCGGAGTTACCTGACTGTCGGCATCTTCGGTGTTGCCGCTATTGCCATGGCTGGAGCCATGCTGACTATTGCGCGAATCCTCCGGCCAAATCGCCCTACACCGCAGAAGCTGATCGCATACGAAAGTGGAGTTGACCCTGTCGGTGGAGACTGGGCCCAGAGCCAGATCCGCTATTACGTCTTCGCGGTTTTGTTTGTCCTGTTCGATGTTGAAGCAGTTTTCATTTTTCCGTGGGCTACCCGTTTAGAAATTTATGGAACCTTTGGATTAGTAGAGATGGCAATCTTCATCTTCATTCTGGTACTCGGCTTGTTTTATGCCTGGCGTAAGGGTGTTCTGAGATGGGTTTGAGGAAGGCTGACTAGATGGGACTTATTGACAAAGGCAAAATGCCGAAACCTCTTAGTTGGCTTCTCAACTTTGGTCGCGCTCGCTCGCTTTGGGTCTATCAGTGGGGACTCGCATGTTGCGCAATCGAAATGGGAGCGGCCTTTGGCTCGCCCCGCTATGACGTCATGCGACTTGGAGTGATCCCGTTCCCAGCCAGCCCTAGACAGGCAGACCTGGTAGTGATTTCCGGAACAGTTACCGACAAGATGTCGCCAGTCATCCTGCGGCTGTACGAACAAATGCCTGAGCCCAAATACGTCATATCAATGGGATCATGCGCTAATTGTGGCGGCCCTTACTGGGATAGTTATTCAGTCACCAAAGGCGTCGACCAGTTGATCCCAGTGGACGTCTATGTTCCAGGCTGCCCCCCAAGACCCGAAGCATTACTTGAAGGCATTGTCTTGCTGCAAGAACGGATCCAATCGGAAGATATAACTGAAAAGTGGCGGGGCCAGCCATTAGTGGTGGAGGGGTGAGTTAATGACTGACGAAACCTCCACCGAAGAATCCGTCCTCCCCGATGAGAAAAGAGAAGCTCTTCTCGCTGAACTTTCGGAAAGTCTCGCCGAAAATCTTGTCGAATCTCATCTCCGACCTCATGAAGATGTATGGCTTCGGGTGACGGCCGAGAGTTGGCAGGATTCCATAAGGACGGTGAAATCCACTGGATTTGATTACTTCGGTTTTTTATCAGCTATCGACTGGGATATAGCGCCCGAGGGACGATACGAAGACACAGAATTCGATTCGGGCTTAGATGAAGAAGACGACGAGCCCGTCGAAATTGATAAGTCGACTGGTTACGGAGGAGGAGCTAGCCGGTTCCAGATTTTGGCGCAATT
>Ga0066850_10000211_pt1 | contig 32494 bp, 26 predicted proteins | sample ETNtaG_4_FD_67282 | JGI IMG/M metagenome (GOLD analysis project Ga0066850, IMG submission 67282) | Marine microbial and viral communities from oxygen minimum zone, Eastern Pacific Ocean - ETNP201406SV67 | ecosystem: Environmental > Aquatic > Marine > Oceanic | place: Pacific Ocean: Eastern... | reverse complement strand
TGCTGAATTCCGAGTCGCCAAGTGCTCTTCCTGAATCGAGGAGTACCAAATTGGCAATTCATAACCATGGAAATCGACCATCTTCGCTCCTGCTGAGATGTGCGATTGGTACAGCGCAGTCCTCACGAGAGTTTCACCCATGCAACTTACCGGAGTTAGGCGGTGGAAAAACAACTCGGATAATGGGAAGGCTGTGGGAAAAGCAACAATTACAAGAGTTTAAATATGTTGATTATGACTATACAACTGGAGGTTGATATGATGAAAAGGAGTATTACGAGAAAATCTGAAGTGACCAAAAAGAGCACCGGGAGTAAGCAACGAAGAGGGATAACGACTAGTTCTAGGCCATCTAAGGCCAGAAGCACAGAGAGCATGGCAGGTTCATGCAAGGTATGTGGAGGGACATCATGGGATGCCGACAACATCAGGGGCGAGACCGTATGTTCCGATTGTGGCTACGTAGCTTCTGAGAACATGATTGATCCAGGAGCAGAGTGGGTCAATCACTCGAATGGCGATGATAGGAGCAGAGTAGGGGCACCGTCGACACTGACTCTCTCAGATAAGGGGCTATCAACTGAAATTCGAAGGTCAGACCTTACTTCCGGAGGGGCCAGAAAACATGGACTCTCAGGAAAAGCCCTTAGAGACTGGAGAAGGAGGCAGCGAATAGACCAACGGAGCAAGACAAGAGATAGTCGGAGTAGGAATCTTTCCGTTGCAATGCAATTCATCCGGGATCGTGGAGATCTGCCACCCCAGATCGAACAGGAAGCAGCCTCCCTATACAGGCACTCGGTGGAAAGGGGCTTGGTTACAGGCAGAAGCATCAGGGGGGTCACGGCTGCCTGCGTCTACATTGCGGCCAGGGAAGCCAGAATCCCGAGAAGGATAGAAGAAATCGGCAATTCTTTTGACATGGTTTCTGATGTAGAGGAGAAGGAACTCAAGAGGACCATAAGACTAGTGGCTAGGAGTCTGGGGGCACACCATATCACTGGACCGGAGGAATACTTCGAAAAGTTCCATTCTGATTTAGGACTGCCTCCGGAGGTGTTGGGAATAGCCAGAGACATCTGGGGCGAAGTGAAAGAGAGCCTCACTTGGCAAGGGAAGAAGCCTTCGGGAGTTGCAGGGGTGATTCTTTATTGGGCGTCTCAGAAGAGTTCATCTTCGAGAACCCAAAGTGAGGTTTGCAAGGTTGCTGGAATTAGTGAAGTAACACTAAGGGGGCTTTTGAAGATTCTGGGCCAACATGTAGATGGTTGATTAGGCACGACACATACAAATCTAATTCGGCCGGGGGTAGTCTCGGTGGAATAGTGAGAATAGGAGTAATTGGATTCGGCACAGTGGGGAGAGCAATAGCTAATGGATTAGGTGGCGCGCATGAGATTGTTATTCATGATCCATCACTGGATACAATAATTTCTGATGTCACTGAAAACACTGAGATGGCCTACATTTGTGTTCCAACGCCAACTGATGAGATCTCAGGTGCTTGTGATATCAGTATCGTTAAATCAGTGATTGAACAGATGCCAGATGGTTTTTCTGTTGTCATAAAAAGTACTGTCATCCCAGGGACAACACAACGATTTCATGACCAGTTTCCAAAATTGAAAGTGGCGTGCTCGCCTGAATTCCTGAGGAGTAGGACAGCAAATATTGACTTTCTAGAGCAGGATATTCTGGTTGTTGGGACACATCATGATGATCTCGCTGAGAAAATTCATCGGCAACACAAATCTGCTGGAATATTGACTGGTGAGAGGGGATTTTTTCAAGTCAGGCCTACTCAGGCTGAAATAATCAAATATTTCAAGAATGTTTTTTTGGCAACAAAGGTAATCTTCGGAAATCAGTTTCAAGATATTTGTCTTCAACTTGGTGAGGATTGGTCTGAAATTAAAGAAATAGTCACGCATCCGCAGAAACAACAAATTGGATCGTCCCACTTGGATGAGTTGCCTCATGGAAAAAGGGGTTTTGGAGGGGATTGCCTCCCAAAGGATACTCTGGCCTTGTATACTGAACTCACGAGAATGGGGATTGAATATGAATTAATCCGGGCGGTGATTGAAGATAACCTAAGAATTGGTGAGGAGAGTCATTGACTTTTCTCATTGACAGATTGCCTGATTCGATCGACGTGCCCCCTACCGAGGCCTCTAACTTCGCAACCTAATTCAAAGAATCTTCTGATCTTATGGTCATCCAATATACAGAAGCAATCGATAATTGCAAGTGGCCCCCCGGCCCTGCTAACTATATCCGAGGGTTCAATATCTAGATAATGAGAATGGGGGACTGCCAATACTATGGCATCCATCCCTTCAAGGGCACAATTTAGATCTGGATTGATTTGCAACTTAGAAAGTGAAGTCTGATTCTCAAAGAAATTCATCTTCGAATGGGGATCAGAACTCTGATGTTCAAACTCTGGCCAGTCTCTGACATATGGGTCATGAATTGAGATCTTGACTTCAGATTCTGCGAGCTTCCTGACAACAATCTCAGAACCGCTATATCTAGTATCGCCAACATCCTGGCGATATGAAGCACCACAAATCAATACTTGAGAGGCTGCAATTTTCTTGCCCATATCTGTCAAAGATTGCAGTGTAATTTCTGCTGCTCTTAGTCCCCGTTTATCATTGATGTCTATTGCAGAAGGAGTGATGTGGAAAATCTCATCTTCGAAACCTAGAATGTTGCCATAAGACCAATATCCTAGGCCACCATCTTTTGGTAGGCAGTATCCTCCAATTCCCGGTCCGGGAAAGAGGATATTACTATGAGTTGGGCGTACCTTTATTGCCTTGATTACTTTATCGATATCTACTCCATTTCTCTCTGCAAAGGTACTCCATTCGTCAGCAAAGGCAAGTATTGTGGCGCGATAAGAATTTTCCATTATCTTCGTAGTTTCTGACTCTATTGGCCGGTCCATTACGGTTAGTGGAAAATCTTCGGTGTTGAGTACTTCTCGCAGAAATTTTTCTACTCTTGCTCTAGATTCTTGGTTGACACCCGAGCAAACTCTCCAGAAATCTCTTATTGAAGAGACGTATTCCTTGCCGGGCATAACTCGCTCAAATGAATGGGCAAGAAGGGGGTCACTCTCAATTCCTCGAGAAGAAAAGGCCTCCTTCAATATTGGTAGAGCGACAAACTCTGTAGTCCCGGGGGCCACGGTTGTTTCAATTAGAGTAAGGGCATTTGCTCTTTTCTTGTTTCCTATTGTTCTCATAGTCTCCTTTAATGCCTTGACATCGGCAGTTCCATTTCTGACATTTCCAAATTCATTTTTGATGTAGTCACATTGGACATCTACAATTATGCAATCGGCGAGCGAGATACAGTCACTACTAGGGGTTGATGTGAACGTCTTCTTTTCCGTGACTGTTCTGTTAATTATCTCTGACACTTCGGGATCTTCGGCTTCCAAGGGGCTTTTTCCAGAGTTGATTACTGGTATTTTCCAATAGCTTCGAACAGATGGCCTTTGACAACCGATTACAAATTTTCCGGGAGAATCGGCGACAATGGCAGCCATCACAATTCCGACGAAACCCATCCCCATTACTACAACAATCTCATCTCCTCTTTTTCTTGCTTCTGAAGCTAGTTCGGAAACACGAGCGAAGTCGACATGCAATTCTTCAGAGTCTGGAATTCGGAATTCCTTTCCATCAGGGGAATATGAGAAATTATTGGCCATTGAAAACACCAAAAACTAGTAGCGATATTCTTCCTTCTTGAAAGGTCCACCCACTGGGACATCGATATATTCTGCTTGGTCATCGCTAAGAATTGTCAGCCTTGCTCCGACTTTTTCCAGATGTAGCTTGGCTACCTCTTCATCCAAATACTTCGGCAGTGTTTGGACGTTTCTCCCATATTTTCCTCGGTTTCTCCACAAATCAATTTGGGCAAGGGTTTGATTGGCGAAACTATTGGACATCACAAAACTGGGATGTCCCGTGGCACACCCTAAATTGACAAGCCTTCCTGATGCAAGTAAATACATACTATTTCCAGAATTGAATGTGTATCTATCAACCTGGGGTTTAATGTTTGTATGCTTGACTCCACTATCGGCCAATCTATCAACTTGGATTTCATTATCAAAGTGCCCAATATTGCAAACAATGGCCTGATCCTTCATTTTCTCCATGTGCTCCAATGTGATGACGTCCTTGTTCCCTGTCGCAGTGACATAGATATCAGCAATACCCAATGTATCCTCTACTGTTTGAACTCTGAAGCCTTCCATTGATGCCTGAAGAGCGCAAATAGGATCAATCTCAGTAACAATTACCTTTGCGCCATTAGCCTTTAGTGCTTGGGCGGATCCTTTTCCCACATCGCCAAATCCACAAACCACGGCGGTCTTCCCAGAAATCATAACGTCTGTAGCCCGTTTTATTCCATCGACCAATGATTCTCGACATCCATAAAGATTGTCAAACTTTGACTTAGTTACTGAATCGTTGACGTTGATTGCTGGGAACAATAGAGATCCGTCGTCAACCATCTGGTAAAGCCGATGGACCCCTGTAGTAGTTTCCTCAGAAACGCCAAAGCATTCTTCCACGAGAAGAGACCAAAAATTAGGTTGCTCTGAATGAACCTTCTGTAATAGGTCTTTAATGCACTGCTCTTCGTGATTTGACGAGGTTGAAGAAACCCAATCATCCCCATTCTCAAGTTCGAAACCTTTGTGAATAAGTAATGTAGCATCCCCTCCGTCATCTACAATCAGATTTGGCCCCTTGCCCCCCTCATGACTCAAGGCGGCGAAAGTACAATCCCAATAATCTTCCAAAGACATGCCTTTCCATGCGAAAACTGAAACGCCCGAATCGGCAATAGCAGCTGCAGCATGATCTTGCGTGGAATATATGTTGCAACTTGCCCACCTTACAGTAGCACCCAATTCGACTAGTGTTTCTATCAGAACTGCTGTTTGGATTGTCATATGCAGCGAGCCAGTAATTCGGACACCATCGAGTGGTTTTTCTTCCGAATATTTAGCCCTAATGGCCATAAGTCCGGGCATCTCATGTTCTGCGATATCAATTTCCTTTCTCCCGAATTCGGATAAAGAGATATCGGCAACCAGGAATTTCTCAGCCTGAATTGTAGTAGTCTCCGTGACTCTCATGTGTTGTTCCCAAAGACTCACTCTTTTGTATCTTTGTTTGGACCTCTTGGAGTATTATTATGCAGCAATTATACTCGAGAAGAAATACAAATTTCTCAGTAGTTTTTTTCTATGGCTCTAGTATATTATTACTGAATAATGGTTATACGGATACCCCATTGGTATCTTCAATGTGAGCAGGGAATTATTGCAAAATGGGGGACGTGAAGAAATTGGGGTGGTGAGCAACGGAGAAGAAGATGTGCTAGCCAGACAAAGAAGCGACAGGGAACTACGTAGAGTCAAGGAGTCATTCTCCTACCTCTTAGGAAGTCATATTGTACGTTCTGTTAAGCAACCCTGGAGAATACCCCTACTCGTAATCACTGTGCCTAAATTATTGCTGGAGAAGATTAGGAAGAAAACTGAAAAGTCTCCTTTTGTTGGTGTTGTAGAACGCAAGAAAACGGGTGAGGTTCGGAATTCAATAGTTTTTTTCCCGACCAATGGAGTTGGGCTTGGACATTTCACTAGGCTATTGGCGATTGCTCGAAGAGTCAAAAAGATTGACCCCCAGACAGAGATTGTTTTCTTCACGACAATGCCAGCATTACAAATCCTAGAGAATGAAGGCTTTGCCTCATATCATCTCTCGAGTAAGTATGTCTTCGAGGAGATGAGTTCCAAGACATGGAATATAATGTGTGAAGAGATGATGAGTTTGGTTTTGGACAACCATAGGCCCAAGGCATTCGTTTTCGATGGTTCTTATCCCTACAGGGGAATGTTGGATGCAATTAAGGGGCGTAATGATTTGAAGAAATTATGGGTCCTAAGAGGAAATTTCAAAGCACGCTCTAAAGCATTGCCGAATGATAGTTTTGAGCATTTTGATACAATGGTATTCCCCGCTGATGCAAGAAATGACTCGATCACAACGAATGAGGTAAATGTTGATTCACTAGAATGTGGCCCTATCGTAATGCTCGAAAAAGAAGAATTGGTCCAAAGAGAGATTCTCCTGGAAAGGCTCGGATTACCAATTAACGCCACAATCGCATATATTCAATTGGGTGCTGGAAAAATCAATGATATTGAAAGAGATATGCGAGTAATCTTAGACGCTCTAATCAAATTTGATGACTTGTATGTGGTTGTTGGAGAGTCGATACTGGGGGGCAAGATGGAATATAAACATCCAAGAATAAGAGTAATCAGAGAATACCCCAATTCCATGTATTACCAATCCTTTGATTTTGGGATATTAGCAGGGGGGTATAATTCATATCACGAAGCAATAAATTTCTCATTACCGGCAATATGTTTACCCAATATGGAAACAGGAAGAGATGACCAATTATCTAGGGCTAGAACGGCAGAAGAAGCAGGGTGCATGATTGTTGTTGAAAAGGTAAATAGAGAGTCAATAGAAGAAGCTCTGGCAATAATGATGAATCCTGAAGAAAGAGAGAAAATGATTGAATCGAGTTATGATTTGGTAGTAAGAAGCGGTGCTATTGAGGTAGCGGAAATAATTTCCAGAGATTAATTATTGGAGAGATTGATTTATGAAATGCTAGCAGGAATAGGATTAAACTAGTTGCCCACCTAAGTCTGGACATGGAAGACATGGGGTCGTTGCTTTCTATGCCAGTTAGTTTTGTCAAGTCGGCACAGAAAAGAGGCTGGAACGCAATAAACTTCCGAGTCTCAGCCAATTCTGTATACCTGATCCAAGACGAGTGGAGAGTCAAGTTCACTCGAGAGGAGAATGAGAAGAAGTTCTGGACCCTTGAGAGGGCTGGAGAGAATGGCTGGATAGGGATTCACAAAGTCTTCCACCCCGGAAGTTCCAGGCTGGAATGGGTCTTGGTCACATTCAAGAAGATAATGGTGAATTTTGAGAGGATGAAGTTCTCTCGGGTTGAAGAGGACTAAAGCAATTATTGATTGTTAAGAGTTGTTTTTTCAATCATATCTGCCATCGAAATAGCAGCGATGTGCCACTGGTCCTTGCCACGAAAGATTGTTTTTCGCCAGACGCCATCATCGGAGAATTCGAACACTGTGCTCTCGAAAGCCTTCTTACCCCAACCAGTTGTAGTTTCTAGTACCTTCAATTCGCCATTGCCGTTTCGAACTAGGTCTATTCCTGTGAAATTTAGAGAGAATCTCTTAGCGAAGGATAATGAGTAATTCAATATCTCATTTATTTCTGAGTTCGTTTCCTTGATTGGCTCGACAATACCAGAACCTGAAGCAAAGGGTAAATCTGTTCTATTGTATCTCTTCAAGACCCATGCATATCTCATATTTATTAGTACAATTCTCCAATCATTTTCGTTTCCCGGTAAGAAATCTTGCCACAAAACATAGTCTTTCTGGACTAGGCCAAGATTTCTAGAGTCGTATCGAGGCAATCCAGAATCTGAAAAGACGATTCTGGCCTCTACTATTGCATCTTCAGGAGATTCTAGGAGACGAATGTTGCTTGAAGCAGCCCCCTCGTTCGACTTGGAAATTAATGGGAAATTCAATTGGTTAATGGAAGATAAGGCTGATTTGAGATCTGTGAAGATTCTAGTTGGGGGTAAAAAATCAGAATATAATTTAGTCTGTCGAACCTTCTCATCATAGACCAAGAGTCCTATCTTTGAAGGCATGAATGTAGAAAGATTATGTTTCTGCAGATCTTCTATCATTTTCCTATTTGGAGCTCTATTGATCAAATGGTCTGGATGAATATAGACAAATACGTTTTCCATATCGGGAATTTCGTTGGCATGAGAAAATAGCCTACACTCAACATCTCTAAAATCCAACATAGATTCAATGAATAAACGACCCCACCCGTGCCTATCATCGTAAGAAAATATGAGGGGGTTTACATCCTCTTTTTCATTGCCTTTTAGGAAGTCATCGCCGACTAATCGGGACACTAAGGATGCCTTTCTTCCAGAGGTCGAGAGATTTCTATTTTTGAGTTCTGAACGGAGCGAAGAGTTTTCTCTACACTCCCACGATTGGGTTTCCACGGAGGTAATAATTGGTGATTACTATTCAGATTTTCTGAATTGAACATTTAGAATTTCTAAAAATCACCGATATGTTTTGTAAACAAGACCCCCCTATCAATCGGGAATCGTGAAATAATGGCTACTCAGGGAAGACTCATGGGGAGTCGGGAGAATGAAGTCCCATATGGGTCGGCGAAAGACTCGCAAAAATCTCAAAGTCGAAATAAAAGGGAGTTACTTAGGGTCAGGAGTTCGATAACCTTTGAACTTGCGACACTATTTATCAAGGCCATTGAAAGGCCCTGGAGATTGCTTTGGCTGCCAATTAGTATCATAAGATTGGCAATAATTAGTATCCGAAGAAGTCCTAGTGAGAGGGATACAATAAAATTTTCAGAGAATAGCCTTGCAGATTCGAGCAGAAGGGAGTGTGTGGTCTTTTTCCCCACCAATGGAGTAGGTTTAGGGCATTTCACCAGAACTCTAGCAGTAGCTAGGAAATTGAAGAAAGCAAAACCGGACCTTGAGATTGTTTTCTTTACAACTATGCCGGCTTTGCATATTCTCAAGAATGAGGGTTTTCCGGCATATCATGTACCTGGCAGGAAGATGTTTGAGGATATGGGGTCAAACGTTTGGAACTCAATTGCAGATGATTTGCTGACGTCAGTTTTCTCCATTCATCGTCCGAAGGCGTTCATCTTTGATGGATCATACCCTTATAGGGGGATGTTGAACGCAATCAAAGATCAGGGCAATATTTGGAAAGTTTGGATAAAAAGAGGATCTCTGAAGAAGGAAAATGTGAGTATTCCACTTGATAGTTTTGGTCATTTTGATTCCATCGTTAGACCTGGCGATATTGTCGGGGAAGGAGATCTAGATGTAGTACCAAAATCTGCAGTAGTCGACACTGACCCAGTAATTCTACTAGATACGGAAGAGTTGTTGCCTAGAGAAGATTTGAGGAGAAGGTTGGGGATCCCGGACGAAGGTTTGGTGGCATACCTGCAACTAGGTGCAGGAAGAATAAACAATATTGAGTCTGATATTGCAATTGCAATTGAAGAATTGAAAAAGAGAGATATTTGGGCAGTAATAGGCGAGTCGATCATAGGATCGAGGGCAACAATCTCTTCAACGGAGAAAATAAGGGTTCTCAGGGATTACCCCAATTCAAGATACTACAACTCATTCGATTTCTCCATCCAAGCGGGGGGTTACAATTCATTCCATGAGTCAATCAGGTATTCTCTACCAGCGATTGTTATTCCAAACACGAAGACTGGTGCTGATGACCAAATGGCAAGAAGTTTGGAGGCAGAGAAAGCAGGTTGCATGATTGTTGTCAGAGAGGTTTCGACGAAGACAATGGGTGAAGCTATTTCGAAAATCGCCGAAAAGGAGGAAAGGAGGAAAATGTGGGATGCGGCGGCAGAGTTACATAGGCCCAATGGAGCGGATCAGATTTCCAGATTTATTCTGGAAAATTGTAATATTAACTAATCACATTTACAAAATCAGAGTGCAACGATTTGTAATTATCACTATTGAGAATGTCGCTCATATCCCATGACTTCATTTCATTTATCTCGAATGCATCCATTGTCTGCAGAAGAGAAGTGATTTTTTTCACGGTAGATTCTCGATATTGCTCAATAATTAGTTTTTCCGATTCTGGATTCCATCTCTCGATCCAATCTAATGAATGGAGATTGCCCCTAACTCTATTCTTAAGTGAAATCATCTTTCCATGCTCGCCATCGTACTTGGAAGAAATATAGGTTAAGACGTTCTCATGCTTTATTGGGAATTGAGATAGGTGGAGAATCGCTTCTTTGATTGAAAATAATTCGTCCAGAGTGTTCCCATCCAGTTTCTCCCCTTTTACTGTTAAATCAAGAAGAGTCTTTCTAAAGCACTTCCAGCAATTTCTACAAGGTTTCTTCCATTTCCCCCTGATACATGACTGGGAGAGTTTTCCTATTTCCGTTCCTGAACAAATAATACTTGTTCCGACTTCACTTATTCCTGCTACAGGCAAGTTTAGTGGAATACCTGCAGCTTCGAATAGGGAACCCCATAATCGGAAGTGATTTCCTTCGGGATAATGGCGATACTCTCGATGACCTATCCCATATGCAGATTCCATTATTGTTCCGAAAGCGATGCTATTGAAAGAAGCCAAGTCGGCTAATAGAACTGCAGGAACCGAATTTGCCAGATCGACAGGAAATCCTATCGGGCTACGAAGGTACTCAAGATCAGATTTCACAGAATGTACTTCAAAACCTAGTTCGATTAGTTCGGAGCAGATTTTGTATGGAGCATCCTTGTCATATAGTGAACGTCCGCTGATTGGCCTATCGAGGAAAACTGGAACTGTGTCACTAGGCATTATCGAAAGAGCGGCACTGGAGTCAACCCCTCCGCTATATGCAATAGCCGGACGAGAGTCCGAGATTGGTCGCCACGGTTCAAGAGAGTCATCGACAGGTCCGACACTGAATCTACTAATTACTTCAGTCGATTTGAAGAATCGATGGGAAATAGGCCGAGGAAGCTCAAGTCTCTTTCCAATAAAAGGAGAACATAGCAAAATAGATACCAAAGCAAAATGATCAGGGTGTAATTCTGAAAAGGAAAATCCCTTAGGGAGAGAGACGGAACAGGATTGTTTGTCCATTCTATACTTTTCACTGGGATTTATTCTGTCGTCTGAGTCCGGGTGAAAAAAGATTTGCAATAGTCCATTGTTTGATTTTGCCGAAACACGCATTGGAAAGCCTCTCAATGATTGAACATTTCCCAATAGCTGTCAACTGTTAACTCCAATCCGCTCATCACATTGATAGATGGTTCATATTCTAAAAATTTCCTTGCCAGAGAGATGTCAGCGTGAGAGTGCAAGACATCCCCCAGTCTTGAGTCTTCGTAGACAGGGGAAATTTTTGAAATCTCGGACTTCTTCTGAGATAGTAGATTATTCAGATGTTCAAGAATTTCATTGATAGAAATGCGACCGCCGCAAGCAATATTGTAGACTCGATTATGTGCACTTTTCTTTTCCGTGAATAAAGATGCTAAGTTTGCCTCGACGACGTTGCTGACAAAGGTAAAATCCCTTGATTGGTTTCCATCTCCGAAAATTACTGGGGACTCTCCATGAATTAATGCCTTGGCAAATTTGGGAATAACTGCGGCATACATTCCTTCTGGATTCTGCCTGGGCCCGAAGACATTGAAATACCGTAGGCCAATCATCTCCATAGAATACAATTCATGGAAAACTCGGGAATACATTTCTGAAACTCTTTTTGAAACGGCATAAGGAGAAAGAGGAGTACCAATTATCTCTTCTACTTTCGGCAGAGATTCCTCGTCCCCATAACAAGACGAGCTCGAGGCGAATACAACTCGACTAATTCCATTTTTTCTGGCGGCGTTGAATACGTTTAGAGTCCCAGTAACATTGTGAGAATTTGTCGTAATCGGATCATCCACCGATCGAGGCACTGATCCTAGTGCTGCTTGATGGCAAACAAGGTTACAACCAGAAATATTCTCCATACAGGTTTCATAATTCCTTATGTCCCCCTCAACGAATGTGAAATTTTCATGAGTGAGCATGTGCCTAATATTGTCAATTGAACCAGAAATTAAATTGTCCAAACAGATGACCTCGCATCCCAATTCAATAAGTGCGTCACAAATGTGAGATCCAATAAATCCAGCCCCACCTGAAACGAAGACCCTCGACATATTACAACCCCGATAATGTCTAGGATGGATTAGGTTAAGATTCCACCTATCAGAAATTTTCGATGACTGTGGGCTATATTATTGCCTTGGCATATATCTCCAATAGCCTTTCAATCATTTTCTCTTGGCCAAACTTTTGCCTTGTCTGAATTGCAGCTAGGATTGAGGCATTTTCCATCCAGTATTCATCGGAAAGTACGTTAACTATTTTCTCTGAGATTTCTGATGAGTCTGAATTTTCACATAATATTCCTGTTTTACCATCTATGAAAGTCTCCCTGGATCCTCCGGCATCTGTGGAGACCACGGGCACCCCCATTGCCAAAGACTCAATCAAAACGTTAGGAAGGCCCTCGACTCTAGAAGTAAGTAAGAAGAGGTCGAATCTCTCTAGCCAAGAAGATACTTCGAAAGATTGGCCAACCAGATGTATTCTTTCATTGAGCTCCAATTGTTCTATTTCTAGTTTGAAAGACTCGAATAGTTGCCCCCCTCCAACCATTATGAAATGTGAATTTGGAATTCTTTGCATCACCTTCTGAGCTATTTCTATCCATAGTTCAGGCCTCTTCTCAGGAACGAAGCGGAAAACCGTTCCGATTACTGGAGAGTTGGATGGAATATTGAAATCTCGAATTTCTTTCTGAATCAATTTAGCATTTGGATTTAGTACGTTTTCAAAGTCTACACCATTGTAAATAATCTCGAAGCTAGACATTGGCAAATCTAACCAGTCAGAGTAGCTTTTGGCCCCAGATTTACTATTATGAGCCAGAATGGCCCGACCAGTTCCCATTATCTGCTGGTATGACCGTGCGAGATGCTTCTTACCGTATGTGTGCATCTTGGTCTTCCTATCGGGCCTCTGTGAACGCGCAAACATGACTAAATTAGGAACTCCTGCAATTAATCCTGCAATTCCGGAAAAAACATTCATGCTGTCTTGCCAAGAGTGGACGAGAGAAGGTTGGTAAATAGAAAATTGATTCTCTAACCTTCTAATACTACGGGAAATGTTGGCAGGAAGCAAATTCAACAGATCATCAATTTCTTCGCTATCCTCTGAGAGAAGACTTCTTGGATCATTATTTACCCCGTACTCGGTAATATTGATTCCCAATTGGTTTACATCACCCTCAAATGTCCCGGCTTGGCCACGTGAAGGATCAATCTGGTTACAGAATAATCTAACCTCTGACCAATCTTTGGCGGACATCAGACCTCTGAGGCAGGATACTACCTGTCTTTCTGCACCACCAAGTCCTAATGACGAAGATAGCATGGCAATTTTCCTTTGCCATTTCCAGTGTTCGTTATTCCTATTTGCACATTTCTTGATTACCTCTAGCAGGATAAGTTCGGAATACATCATATCGCCAATGATTTTGCCACTACTATCGATAAGTGAGTCGATTTCGAGGTCTGCTTTTGAAAGGGAAGTCTTGATCCGAATCAAAACCTCATCTGAATGAGGAATTTTTTCCAAAGAGCCGAAGGACTCAGAAAGACAACTCAGAGAAAAACCAATGTGATCGGAATAGGCAAATTTCTTGGCCAATTGATAGTATAACTCACTAGATGAGAAACGAGAAAATGCGAAGTCAATAATTTGATCTCTGTGTTCTATAAATGAGAAATCGTTAGCTAAGAAAATTGCTAGAACAAAACTCTCACGATCATGATTGTTCAGTGATAGAATTTCTTCGAATAAAGTCTCGGAAGAAGAATCCCCATTAACTCTAAGTTCTAAAGAGAATCTACGTTGCCATATTCTGTAAGATAGTGGTTCTATTTCGCACTCTCTTTGAAGAAGAGGAATTGCTAGGTGCAACAAGCCCAACCGAGAATAAGCCCTGATGATTTGTTTGTTAATTCTAGAATCTTCTGGGCTTAACTCAGAAGCGAGAATTAGGCTTTCCAAAGCTGATTCGGTTTTTCCTATAGAAAGAAGTGAGATTCCGATGCCAAGCAAGGCCTCGATGTTGTCAGGGTCAAGATCCATCAGAATCTGCCACCTAACCAATGCATCCTCGTGCTTTCCCATTCTGCCCAAAATTCTGCCAGAGAAAATCTGGAAACGGACGTCGTCTGGAGAAATATCCAGTAATTGGTTGACATAAATCTCAGCGCCGACGTAATCCCTATCATTCCAATGTAATTTTAGTAATGAGTACCTGGAGTCTATGTCGTCCCAAGATAATTGTGAGATCTTCTCATACCGGTCCCTAGATTTTTCAGTTTCACCCATAGAATGAAGTGACCTGGCAATGAATCTGTGAGAATCTATGTGCCTCTTCTCGACTGATAGTATTCTTTCGCACTGTTTTATGCAGTCGGGATAGTCTTTATTTGAATACAATGAGCGGATCAATAACAATCTCGTACTAATTTCTGAAGGGAAGAGAAGCAGGCGTGCATTGGCAAAAATCTTCAAATTTTCATGATCGCCTTCATAATATAGTCCTCTCAGATTATTCGTTTCAATTCCATCGAGATACTTTACCAAAGTTTTTCTATCTTCTTTTTCTATTCCAGTTGAAGATCTGCCCAATGAAGAAAGTGCCTCCAATACCTCTGAGATAGGCATTTCTTCAACTCTAGAGAAGTTTTGTGATTTTTTCTTTTGGGGTACAATCTTGATTCTTATTTCTCTTTCGAACTCGAAATCCTCATCTGCTTCTTGTCCGCGGAGATCAATAAATTCGAGTTGCGGGGAGAGAAGTTCAATTTGAGGAGGGGAGGGGGGGTGATCAATAAAATTGTCAATTCCAGGGAAAATATTTTCCCTTCGTGAATCATTAGAGACAATTGCCCAAATTAGCAGGATGAAGACTAGATATGTGGAGAAGAAAATAGTCAACTGTAATTCCGTGAGAAACATAATCTAAACACTTTTCATCCTAGTTCTACTTTGGAGAGACCTCGGAAGGTTCTTTTCTATCGAAGAACACATCCACTACGTCGGATGGGTTGCCAATCGCCTTAATCTTACCATTGTCCAGGAGAATTATTCTATCACACATTTCTATTAACAGATTGAAGCTCTGAGAGACTATCATTACTGTTGAAGCGTGTTCAATCATATCCATAATGAGTTTCTGTGACTTCTCTTTGAAGGTTGGGTCTCCAACCCCTAGAACTTCGTCAATTAGCAATACATCGGGCTTGAATGATGCAAGGCCCGTTATCCCAAGCCTTGCCTTCATTCCAGAAGAGTATGTTTTCATTGGCTCATCAATAAATTCATGTAACTCAGAGAAATCAATCATTTCAGGCATCATTTCCTCGACATCTGATTCCGGTATTCCAAGCATGCTGCCATATAAAACCAGATTTTCACGACCAGTTAGAGACGCCGAGTAACCTGTTCCTACTCCAGCCAATAAGAAGGGATTGACACTGGACAGAACTACTCCTTTAGTTGGCCTAAAGATTCCTGCCATACATAGCATGAGGGTGGATTTTCCAGAGCCATTCTTCCCAATTACTCCTAGCATTTCACCACGATGCAATGTGAAATTGATTTCGGAAAGAGCTGAGTATTGACGGTGCGGGCCGAAGATTTTCTTCCCAATAGGGCCAGTGAGACTTCGAATAGTAGATTTGTAGCCATCGCTCATCACATAGGAAAGTCCAACATCCTTTGCAACGATTAGTGGTTCATTCATATTGACTGAATCACCCCCGCCTCATACTTCTTGAAAACGCACATCCCCAGGAGCAAGACAATAGATGATGTTAGAAAAGCAACATATACACTATGGGTGGAAACAGGGGGAGGGGTGCCATCGAGACCATAACGAAAAAGAGAGAGGAATACGGCAAGAGGATTTGCATACAAATATGGTTCCCAGTAGCTTACAGGGATTCTAGGTCCGAAGTAATCCTCGTAGCGCCACAGGATAGGGCTTGCGAAAAATAGGCCGGTGTATATGTAGCGCATGAAAAGTCCGACGTCCTTATGAATTGAATTTGGACAGCATAGTAGCCAGCCAACTCCCTGGCCGAGAATAAGTGTTCCAAGAATTCCCAGAGGGGCTAGAAGAGTATATCTGTTGACTTCGAATCCATATTTGAAAAGTAGTGGAATAAGAACGATCATGCTTAGAAGGAGGATAATAAATTGAGAAATAAGATTAGAAATTGCAAAAATCTCCCGGGGAAAATACATCTTCTTAATTAAGCCGAGATTCCTTGTGAGACTATCGGTTGTCCCCTTGGAAGCATCCCTGAAGAATCCATACAGAAGAATCCCTCCAAAAAGCCATAGTGGTTTTCTTGCGTAACCACCCCTCCACAGAACTATCAAGAGATAGTAAACCAGACATTGGAGGATTGGTGCCAATAAAGACCAGACGTAACCCAACAGAGAACCACGATACTTGTTCTTCAGATCCCTCTTTACGAATTGTCCGATCATATACTTGTATTTCGCAGTATTATTGATGATTGCACTGGGGCCGGAGAAAAAGGGAGCAGACGAGTTGAGTTGTTTCAGTTTTGGATGATTATCCTCATTTCTCAATAAAACACCCCTCTATTTCTTTACTAGGTGAATCCACATCTGCCTCGCCCGTTCATCTACCTCTATCTTGTCCAACAATGGGCCGACATTTGATTCAGTAAATGCCCTCTCAATTGATAACAGGTCGAAATCTTTCAGGAAAGGCCGCATTAGTTCGTTCAGATCGTAATATTTTGAAATGTAACGAGTTTGCATATCCTCCCTGTAGTAATCAAGAAGGTAAGTTGGTACACATGACAGTGGGTGCTTTAGAATCAGAGAACCGCCCGTATTTAGAAGACTTGAGCAACATTTTGAGAAAGAGTCTAATTCAGATTCTGTAGTTAGATACTGGATAAATCCTATTCCCAGAATATAGTCGCAGTTCTCGACATCAATGAAATCGGAAAAATTGGCCCCATTGCAGACCACCCCATGTAGATTTTCTAGACCCAGTGTGGTCGCTTGATTATTCAAAAATTCTATATTTTTTTTGATAAAATCACAAGCGAAAATTGCTTTGGTATTTGTTTTCTGGGACAGTTGTATTGAATGCCTCCCAGTACCACACCCTACATCGATAATTACATCGTCTGGGGAGATATCTATTCTAGATAACAACCATTCAAGTTCAACTGAGTCTGTTAGAGCAGATACGTCTTCGCCGTATCTCCATGGGTCGTGCCCGTCAACATTTGATGATCTAGACTCAAAAATCTTGAAAATCTCATCATCTGAAATTATTATTCCCCCTCAGAATTTGAAATGCGAATCATTCACTTGGGATGGAAGTTGGTGAACGCTAATTCCCGTTCCGGCGTCAACGATTACAGTATTTGTGAAAAAGAGATGTTTGAATCGGGTCCAATCACCGGATCGGGACCCAGGAATTGGGAGAACCCGCAGACCCAACGGCTTCTGCAGAACTGAAGAAAGTGAGAAGAGATCCAAGAGGAAACCACCAATTAGCTTTGTAGAACCTCTGCTGACTATTGGGAGCATATCAATCCCACATCCACAGGTAGTTGATGTTAGCAGTAGGTCGCTAATCCCGCAAGTACCATCAGCAAATCTCTGACCTAATCTTGAGTCCTCCAGAACGGAGTACATTATTCCATTAAATCCAGTAGTTGGAGAATCCATCTCATTTGCAACTTCTTTTATTATTCTAGTCAAGAAAGTATGAAAGAATAGAGTTCCGCTCATTCCAAATCTGAAAATAGGATCCCCCCGTGAACGAGCTAGATTACCCAACTCCTCGATTACTTCGACGACGCTCTGATCCTCGAGCGGATATGGGAATGGTGCCAGAGATAGATCGATCCCTAGAAATTCAAGGCCAGAATCTTCAGAAATATCCTTGCAGATTTTGTAAATATCGGCACAAATAGACTTCAATTCATTCTTTATTGCTTCACGAATTGTGCCGAGAGAATTTCTACTGTTGGCACGAATGATTTTGAGTAAATTATCAACATACTCTAGCCCAACTGCAAACGATCCCCCTCGCTTGTTCGATGAATAAGGAAAGAATGGTGTGGGGCTTTTTAGGCATGAGGAAACGCCTACACGAAAATTATTGATTCCCCCATTCCCCGATGCAACATTTGAGATGAATTTTGAAATCGGTTCGATATGATTTGTATCAAGAGTCCAGTCATCTCCAACCAACTCAAAATTCACAAAGCCATTATCAGAATTTTGAATTATTGCCGACGCAGATTCTATCTGTGATTCATCGAGAGGGTCTTGGAATGTGCTAGAAAATCCCCATACGCCCATTGATTCTATTTTTCTAGAAGTCTCTACTGCGGATTCTGCGGACCAGTGTCTATTTGCAAAGGAAACCCTTCTAGTCCTTACTTTGTACCCTTCATCCTCAAACTTATTGCTCGATTTGACAAAATCTCCATGAGAATCGAGGTGTTCATGATCAATAAATGCAGTGATTGTACGAATCTTCGGTTTTGTCATCGGAGTTCCTCCACGGAAATTGAGCAGTCTGGGATTGGGAGGGGGAAGCCGTACTTCACTGTCTTGTAAGGATAAATATCTCCTGAATAATGATTATTGATGATTTTCTCTAGTGAAACTTCATGATTATCACGGAGTGACCAGAAATCTACTTCCGAATGGCTAAACTTTATCGCGGGGATTAGGGAAAGACCAAGTGACTTAGCGACCTCCATTCTATGCTGTCCATCCATAACAATACCAAATTCACGATCAACACAAATGGGAAGATTCCATATCTCCTCGGAAGTAATCTTTTCCATTAACCATTCCACCCTCTTCTGACTAAATCCTTCTACATGGCTCAGATCGGAAACCTCGACTAACTCAATTGTTGTCGGGATGCCCATTACACTTAATGACTGGAGGTACTGAAAATGAGTGTTGAATGTCCTAAATTCAGCTTCCATTGGAAGTTCAGAGGCTGAAACCTGTAATTGCAAAAAACGATCTGCAAGGGGTTGAAAATAATAAGTTGATTTGGGATCGTATCCGCCATTGATCGTTGCATTCATAATTAAGTCACTGCCCTCCTTATTGACGATAATTGCTCCGGCCATATCCCTCCATCCATCCATAGCCATTCCTCGCTCTCTTTCGCCCTTGTGGTAGCCGGAAATCATCCCCTCTTTGGAGAGAATTATAGAGTTGCTAGACTCAAAAGAAGCTGTATTTTTGGTGAAAAATATATTTTCTTCAAGTCCGAGATGAGAGATGAATGCTTCCAACGATTGCTGATTGAAAATACAGTCTCCTTCGATTATCAATGCTTCCCCATCTATTTCTGACAGCGCGGTTTGGGCAGAGAGTATGTTCTGATCATTAGCAAAATTTGAATTATGGACTACTTGTATGAATTCATCGGGTATTGATTCGGCGATTTCTCGAACTTCTTCGGACATATGCCCGGTTACAATAAAAATTGGGATTTTCGAGGATTGGTTTCGGATTTGAGAAACTGTTCTTTCTAACAAAGACATCCCATCGACGTCCATTAGGCACTTGGGCGTCTCTCGATTAAAGCGTGTGCCGCGTCCTGCGGAAAGAAGGACTACAGCCACAACTTTATCGGTCTAAGCATACGATTTCAACGTTCGGTAATGAAGAAATTGGTAAATTATAGGTTGAAATCTGCTTCTCTTCCAGTTTCACTCCAGATTTCTCTTGCCTTGCCTCTAAATTCTCTAATTAGTTCGTAGATGTGGACCCATCCAGAGCGTGAAAGAGATTTGCACCAGTCAACACCTTCCGGCCATTCGGGGTCTGGAGGACGAGGTCCGACGGCCCAGTTCTCTTCTGGATGAACTCGAGAGAAGGTCTTGTGCCTTGGTAGATTTCTAGTTGGTCTTGCGACATCAACGTATTTACCCAAGAAAGTGTCGGCCAAATTATTCTTCTCGTGCGGATCATAATCTAAATCGTAGAATTCCTCTACTGGTTCTTCATCCCAGCCATCGGGCCCCCAAGAGTTGTAGATGTACTTGTATCTTTGATTCCGAACCATGATTTTTGACATCGATCTCTTAGAAGGTTGATACAGTTTGGATGTTTGACCTGGGAAAAGAGTCTCAGCATATACGTACTCCTCCTTCTTAACAGGCTCTCCCTGGAGAATAAATCGCATTTGCTTCATGCTGAAAACCGTATCAATATTCTTCTTACCCTCATTACGTGTTGAGCACACCACAGGGACGTGGACGATTTCTTGATTGAGGTGGTAACCATAGTGGAAACGGGCCCCCTCGCCACAGAAGGCGCCATGATCAGAGGCAAACCAAACATCTGGAGTCTCCTCGGAGGGATAGTTATAGTGATCGAGTAGTTTGCCGATTGATTCATCAATCTCAGCATTGTATAAATCCTCACGAGTCACACGCTGTTGGCCGGCATATTTGAGATAGTGGGAACGGCGCCAGTTGGCTCCGTTACATTTGATGAAAACGAAGGCTTTCTTACCCCTTGATCGAGCCTCGTCAACAATCTCTGCTGCAAGCATAATTTGCTTCTCCCTAGTAGCATTCTTATCATCGAGAATCGCATGAGTCTTCACGCCTTCCCAGAGGCCGTAACAATTGGTAAATCCTGAGAAGTACTTCTTCTGCTCTGGCCTATCATGCATCACAATGTGACATTCGTAGCCCTTCTCCGCCATGTCTTTGAAGACGGTTTCCTGGGCTGGAATTGGGCTGGAATATTTGATATTCCTCCAATCGGTACTGCAATGCAATTCCCAAGATTGCTTCCCAGTCCACTCACAAGAGTGGCACATCACTGTTGTACCGGCGGGAGCGGTAGCATTTCGATACGTAGTGCCATATTTTGCCATTCTATCGACGACAGGAAATTTGTTAAAACCGCCATAAAGTTTCATCCGTCCAGTCCAAAGCCTGTCGGTTGCGACGTAAATTACGTCATTACCTGGCATGGTCATGCGAATAAATTCGCATATTCAAGTTTTCCTAGGTGGGTTCTATGAAAATTAACAATGTTCAAACTTAATTACTGAATACGCCGACATATACACCGGGTTCCGTCGAGTGTATTGTAGGGGAATGAGGTCTAATTTTGGGTCAAAATTTGAGGATTTCTTGGTTTTCCGGGAGGAAAATCGGCTCCGACTTGGCGGCTACAACGGAATTGGGCTTGGGGAAGTCACTCCGTGATCGGGGCAACACCCTACACCTAGTTAGTCCAGAGGGAAAGGTTGCTAGGGAATTCTCAGAGCATTCATTCTTCAGAAGATGGAATATTTCGGGACTACAAACTTTTTCTGGGGGTTTTTATGCAAGAAGGCTGGCAAGAAGTTGTCCCGAGATAGTCAGTTCAGATGCTATTCTGGTCGACTGGAGATTGGTAGGTGCTTTGAGTAAAACACTACAGAAAATGAAGATACCCTGGTTCATTATTGATAGGGGCCCTCCTGCTTACGACGGGATCCTTGCGTGGATTCAGAAAATCTTCTGGAAGCGAGCATGGAAAATAGCCCAATCATTCGCAAGTGGAGGATTTGTCGTCTCAGAAGGGCACAGAGAATTTGTAAGAAAAAATGCAAAACTAACGGATTCTCTGGAAATCTCTGTTATTCCGGCTGGAACGGACATAGAAGGCTTCTCTGAAAGGAAGAAGAAGATTGGAGATGAGTTGAAGATGGCCTATGTGGGTAGAGTAGATAGGAACAGGGGGGTTGATGGGATTGAGAAGCTTGCAAATAGGCTCAGAGAAATGGGGATTAATAGTACAATTTTTGTTGCAGGTGAAGGGGATATGAAAGAGCAACTGACATTGACACAGGGAAAAGATAGGGGCGTCGATATCCAAATTATTGGGAAGATTAGTAGAAAACAAGTTCGGAGACTATTGGAAGATTGCCACATTGGAATAATGCCTATGCCAGATAAAGAAATCTGGAGAATTTCGAGCCCTTTGAAGTTGGCAGAATATGCTGCAGCTGGCTTACTTACTATTGGGCCTGATCATATCGGAAATAGAATTGGCAGTGAGGAATGCTGGTCCATCCTAATAGATGGAGAGTGGCAAATTGATTGCATAAACAGAATAATCGAGATAAGGAACTCGGGGAAATGGGAAGAGCATGCTGAATCTGCTCGAGAAGCTGCAAAGAGGCTTGATTGGAGTCATATCGCGAAAACTATGGAGGACGATATGATGCGAATGGCGAACATCAATTGTTAGAATCTAGCCGGTGCTGTAACACTCTCTTTCGGTGATTTCTATCCGGAACCCATGAATTCAACCTCTTCCCTGCCAATAGAAGAATATGAGACATTATCAAAGAAAGGAGCCCTATTGAAAACTCCTTAGAGAACCTATTAGAAGAAGAAATTGGAGCCCCAATTACAATCAATCCGATTCCAAAGGAAGGGTTGCCGAGGGTTACATTACTCCACCAAATTACTGAGTAGCATATCATCATAAATGATGAAAATACTGCCCATGGAAAAATAAGATAGAAGTAGAATTGTGATAAGAAAATTCTCCTATAGATCTTTTCTGGAAAGAAGAGTAAATCCCGATTGGCCCATAGGGTACGGCTAATCCCCTGGGCTCTTCTGGTGCTTCTTCGCATTCTGGAAGAAAAATTGCCATCAATATTAGATTCTGTGAAGGTTACCTCAGGATCCATTATTGCTCTAAATCCATTTCTTCTTACAATCATTGAGAGTTGCGAATCGTCAGCATTTATGTTGGAATTTATTCGGGATTTTCCAATTGCCGATGTTCTAAATGCACAAATCGAACCTTCAAAGATTGGAGTTGAATCCAAGGCTGACTCACCTAAACGAATTTTATTGAATCTTCGGCGATACTCGACGCCATTTGCTATCTCATCTATGCTCATTTTTCCGCAAACAGCTCCAACATCTGATTCTGAGAACCATCGAAGTATATTGCTAATAGCATCTCGTGTCAGAATTGCATCTGTATCCACCATGACGAAGAAATCTGATTTGATAATTTCCAATGCGAAATTGACTGCGAAGGATTTTCCAGGGGTAGATACTTGCATAACTCGCCAATCTAATTTTTTTTCATGGCAATTGAGGTGTTGCTCTGCAATACTTCTAGTTTCGTCAGTAGAACAAGAGTCAACAACTAATATTGAGACGTTGGTGTAATCGAGATTCATCGACAGCAATTCATCGATCTTCTTTTTGATTAATATTGATTCGTTTCTCACTGGTAAGAAAATAGTCAACGAGGGTCCGATGAGAGGTGTTTGGGGAGGGTTAAGCTTGGTAGCATTTCTAGAGCAAATAGCATAATAAATACTCGGAATAGAAAGTGAAGATAGGAGGACAAATATGCCCCCCAACATCATTTGAGCGTGAGGTTCCATACACGCTACCATCATGTGCAAGGATATGGTCGGTTCGGCTGAGAGCGCATGCCAAAGGTAGTTCATTTGGGTCCAGCGAATAGTCCGGGGGGGATTGCAACTGTGATTAGGAATCTAGTAAAAAACACCCCAGATGGTTGGGATGCAGGAATAATTTCGACCCATAGTCCAAAGTCTATTTTTTACTTAGTAGCGAGTTGGATATCGAGTAGGAAGGAACTAATCAGGCAAATAAAAAAACGTGAGATCGATATTGCACATATTCATGTCACACATTCTCTAAGTTGGTGGAGAAAGATGAGTTTGCTGAGAATATGTAGAAAGTTTGAGATCCCAACTGTGATACACATTCATTCTGGTAAATTTGATGAGTTCTGCTCAGGATTCCCTGGACGATCTGTGAAAAGGAATCTTGCATTTCCCAACACTGTAACGGTGGTCTTAGAAAAGAGATGGAAAGAAAAACTAAGAGAGTGGATTCCAATTGATTCGTGGGTAGTGAATAACTTCTCGGAGAAAATAGCTAATAGGGAAATGCATAGAGTTGGAGGACAAATCAACCTGTTATTAATGTCCAGAGATAGCTCCGGAAAGGGGCATGAGTTTGCAATAGAGATTCTAAGTGGATTACAAAAAATGGGAGTCGAGGCGAGGTTGAAAATGACTGGCCTTTCCAACATTGGAAATTCTATCGGAAAAACAGATGGGATCGAGGCATTGGGATGGGTCACCGAAGAAGAAAAGAGGGAATTGATCGAAGAGTCAGATTTTTTACTAATGCCTAGTGAATATGAAGGGTCGTCTATGACGGTGATTGAATCGATAGTTTGTGGTCTTCCGTGCATTGTTTCTCCGGCCAGTAAGGAAACTCTGGGAATTGAATCTATGACTTTAGAAATTGGAAACTCGGAAGCATGGTGCAAGAAAATAATTGATTGCAAAGATTCTGAAGTTTATGATGGACTGGTTAGAGAATTAAAGAAGCAGTCGAAAAGGTTCTCCGTAGAAGAAACGAAGAGGAAATGGGGTTCAATTTATTCTAGTCTAGTTTATTCAGACGACCGTAACTGACTTTGCAAGATTCCTCGGCCGATCAACATTATTTCCCTTAATAATTCCGACCTTGTATGCTAGTAACTGGAGTGGCAAGATATTGACAAAGGGCGATAGATCTGAATGAGTAGAATTCGTCTGAATTAGAATGTCAGCTAGATTAGTAATTGGCCCCTCACTGTCTGAAATAAGAATTATCTTAGCACCTCTACTTTTACACTCTCTGATGCTCGACTCCATGAGGGTCATGTGTTCATCCGAAGGTGCGATGGCAATTACTGGTGTGCCATCGGAAATTAGGGCTATTGGGCCATGTTTCAGCTCCCCGCCAGGAACTGATGTGCAAGGGATATATGATATCTCCATCATTTTTAGGGCCCCTTCTTTCGCGACGTATGAGGATAGGCCCCCCCTCCCAATAAAGATTGGAGAATCAGAATTGGAAATTAGTTCTGCGGCTTTATCGATGGAGCCATCATCCGAGATTAGCTGCTTGGAGAGCAGATTTGGTAACTTGCGAACCTGCTTAACTATTTTCATTTGTTCCCCTCTGGAAATATCAGAAATTGTTAGAGCGAAAATTAGACCGGCGGCAACCATATTTGTGAAAACCTTTGTAGAAGCTACTGCGAATTCGGGTCCGGCATGAAGATACGCGCCGTTTCCGGTGAATCTAGACAAAGTTGACCCGATGACGTTCGTCATTGAACCGACATGGCTGCCGTGCTTCTTAGCATTAAATATTGCATCCAGAGTGTCCTTAGTTTCCCCTGATTGGGAAATTCCAATTGTAAGAGTATTTTCTGAACAGACAGATTTTACTGGAAATTCACTAGCAATGAAAGCCTCGGAACGTACATTGGCAAATTTCCTGATGTAAGAAGAGATGATTTCTGAGGCATAGTATGCAGTGCCACAAGCGACTAAATTAATTCTGTCCAAATGTTTGATTTCTTCGGGTTTTAGATGGAATCCACTAAGTTCGGCCCTCAAACCATCTGCACTAATCCTCCCACTTAATACGTTAGAAAGAGAAGTAGGTTGTTCAAATATCTCTTTGAGCATCATGTGTTGGAAGTTTCCCGGATCCTGCTCATCATATACCCCTTCAAGTGGCTCGAACTGGGGAAGTGGGGAAGAGCACCCCGAATAACTAGAAATTCCCTCACTAGAAAGTAGCAAGTTATCTCCATCCACTAGATATGCCACTTCTGAACAAGCACCATAAAATGGCTGAACATCGGATGAAACGGAAATGTTTCCTAGTCCCCTGCCAATCACGAGAGGGGCCCCCATTCTTGACACTAATATCCCATCCATCCCTGCGATCATTACTGCAACGGCCCAAGAACCCTCTAATTGGGACATTACAGAACAAAAGGCGTCTAGATTAGATTTACTATCTGGTTGTGATTTCAACTCATAATCTAGAAGGTGTACGATTACCTCTGTGTCAGTCTCTGAAGACAATTTGTAACCTAGTTCTGTAATTTTTTCAGAAAGATGCAAGGAGTTCTCAATAATTCCATTGTGTACAATCGTGATTGATCCGTCATCGTTGTTATGGGGATGGGCATTGAAATCGGTTACCCCACCATGAGTCGCCCACCTAGTATGACCAATTGAAATCTTGGCACCGTTGAACCTCCCATTTGCCTTGGAAACAAGATCTGTGACATATCCAGTGGTTCTCTCGGTTTCAATTGAATCTTCATCCTCTGGGAAGATTGCTGAAAGTCCGGCTGAGTCATATCCGCGATATTCCAGTTTGCGGAGCCCCTCTAAGACCTTGGTTGCTGCATCATCTGAAATACAACCATAAATGCCACACATGATAATCCTAAATGACATTTGTATTTCAAAACGACCCCGGGAGGACAATGGAAAATAATGTATTACTGGATTTGTGGATAATGATGAATAAGAGTTATTGACTATTCGTTTTCACTAGGCAACAATGAGCATGCTAGAATGGTTGTTTCCGAGATTGGAGCATTATGGGAAAAACACCATCCCATCTTGGGAAAATACGGATGAACCGTGGTCAATTATTGGAAAATCATTACGGAGGCAAATTGTAGATCTTGTGGGGTCCGAAAATGGCGTATTTATCCATGAGGATGCTTCAATAGGCGAGTTTGTCAGAATTGAAGGGCCCTGCTATATTGGAGCTGGTGTTGAAATTAGACATGCGGCCTATATTCGAGGGGGAAGTTGGATTTGCGAAAATGCGATAGTTGGACACGCTACGGAAATAAAGAATTCATTATTGCTTCCAGAATCGAAAGCCCCGCACTTCAATTATGTAGGGGACTCAATTCTAGGTTTCGGGGTAAACCTCGGCGCAGGAACTAAATTATCCAACGTTAGAAATGACAGAGGTAGAATATTTGTTAGACTAAGGGATGGTAGAAAAGCGGATACTGGGGTGCACAAATTGGGATCTCTTATTGGTGATGGGAGCCAGTTAGGGTGCAATGTAGTGACCAATCCGGGAACTCTAATAGGGCCAAATTCAATGATTGTGCCGAATTCGACCGTGAGGGGTTTTAATGAAGGTTAAGTTCGAAGAATACGAAGTAGAATAATGAAACCGTCCCTAATAGAACGCAATTTACTTTTCCCGCCCTTTCTTTGTGACCACTTAACTGCGATTTCTTTGTGAACGAAGCCCCTACGCCTCATCTTCCCAGCAAGTTCGGCTTCTAGGTCGAATCCTTGGGATTCTATTTCGATACCGTGAATAGCCTTGGAGTTGAATCCCCATAGGCCGGTGCAAAGATCGGATATCTTTCTTCTATTCCTAATGCTGGAAATCGAAGAGAGTACTTTGTTGCCAAAATTATGAATTCGACTCATTCCCTCGGGCCTCCCCTCCGGTAGAAGAAAGCGAGAACCGGAGACTGCATCTGCTCCCTTGTTCAACTCTGAAATTACATCAATTACTGCATCAAATGAATAAGATCCGTCCGCATCCAAGAAAACTACGAATGGGGTGGGTTCTTTTTTCCATTCTTCTATGGCTTGTTGGATCGCCGCCCCCTTCCCGTGAGTTCCTTCCTGGTCAATTATTGTAGAGGACAAATTTCTTGCAACTGCGCGGGAGTTATCGCTAGTTCGGCCATCTATAACAAAGGATAATTGGATACTGGGGTCATCATACAATTCAGAAGAACGAAAGTCATCAACAAGGAACAGAAGACCCTCTTCCTCGTCCTTGACGGGGATGATTACCGTGACCTGCTTCATAATCAATCCTGAGTGAAGAGGTTTTTCATTATAACATTCTAATAGTCACAATATTAATTTTCCCGGTTGTTTGTAATAGTAATCGGTTTACCGTTGGCCATGGAGGGAATCAGGCACGCTGTAATTTTGGCAGGAGGTTTTGGGACTAGAATGCTTCCAGCAAGCATTTATTCGCCAAAAGAAGGGTTGCCACTAGTAGATACGCCGATAATACATCACCTAATCTGGGAATCGGCAAAGGCTGGAGTGGAAGAAATCCATATTGTGTTATCAAAAGAAAAAGAAGAGCTATGGAGTGAAGTCCTAGACGGTAAGGCAAGAGTTCCGGAGGATGCTAGGTTAGACCTTCCCCGTTCAGCATTGACTCCTTTAGTTGAAGGATTGAACATAATTCTGCATATTCAAAAAGACCCCGGGGGAGTTGGGGACGCGATACAGACTGCCATAGGCGATATTGATGGTCCATTTCTGGTTCTTCTGGGTGATAATTTACTAATCAAGGATCATTTCGGACCCGGTCATTCTGGCCCGGCAAATGCTTCAGAAGCTTCTCTAGAACTAGTAAAGAAGTTCCAAGAATGTGGAGGGGTTCCTTGCGTGGGGTTGAAGAAAATATACGGAGAAGACATTAGCAAGTATGGTTGTGTGGAGGTAGAGGGAAAACAAGTAACTTCAATTATTGAAAAACCGGATCATGTGGGGGCGACTAGCATGTACGCACTTTGTGGGAGATATATCTTCCCAGGAGGCACCGGGGAGATACTTGAAAAATGCACAGTGAAAGAGTTTGGCGAACTGCAATCAATAGCATTACTGGAGCGAATTATTGACGACACCGGACTAATTGCTGTGAGTCTTGATGATTTCGAATTGTACGACAGCGGAGATCCGTTATCCTGGTTGAAATCCCAAATCGATCATTCACTAAGGAGACATGATATAGGTGTGGAAATCAGGAGTTGGATTGTTGACCGGCTGAAGGAGTGATGACATGGCAGAGATTTTTGAAGATTATTCTATCGGGGACCTAAAAGAAATGCAGAGGGAAAGTGGAGTTTCAAATTCTAAGAGGCTGATTTCTATATTGATGAGGAAATTAGAATTAATGGAAGGAAAGATTGCCACTCTGGAGGCGGAAATACCAAAAAAAATCCAAGTGGTCGATGAGAGTCCTTTTTGGGATGGGGAACCCAGTAGTTTGGGGGTAGTGCCATTTCCAATTACGGGAATATCGGACGGACATGCGAAGGAGTTATTCGATGAAATTGGAGGAAGAATCAATCAAAGGATTGAGGTTCTTTCGGGATCTGATTCGAAGGGACGAAGTTGTATCTCATGTGATCAAACATTAATTAGATCGGACAGAGTGCTAATTGATTATTATGAGGATTTTCTCGAAAAGATAAATTTAGAAGATTTTGGGGGAATGCAGAAACTATACCTGAGAAAGGAAGTGGAAGCAGATTATCGATCATTCCTAAAATTCCTCCACCCAACACACTATTTGGAATCAAAGATGAATTTGGCATGTTTGGTCGGTCTGCAAGATTCGGAACCACTTCGGATTTTGGATATTGGTTCTGGTGCGGGGCATTTTCTCAGCATTGCAGAATTCTTTGGACACAAGGCAATTGGTCTTGACTTGGCGGATGACGTTTTGAAGAAAGGTGACCTGCCTCACCCATATAGAGCAATTTGCGACATTTTTGGAGTAAAAAGAGAATTTGGGAGGATTGAATCCACGGGGGAAATACCAGAAATCGAATCTGGACCATTCGATTTGATCACGGCATTCCTACCTGCATTCAATATACACCAGAACGGGGATCCTTGGGATGAAGAAACTTGGGAGGTTTTCTTCAGAGGTGTTTCTGAAAATTGGCTTCCAAATGGCGGAAGAATTTTCTTTCAATTCACTTTAGGAAAGATGGATGATAAATCATGGGCTTACATGAGGGAAAAGAGTGATTGGATGGATGAAAATTCCAGCCAAGTTTTGATTAAATTGTAGAGTAATTGGGAACTCAGGGAGTTTTTCTCGTATTTTGATTGGCAATAATGAAAAGATGGATGCTTTGGCGGCCTCATGCGCCTCAGAGAGAAGATCATGAAACCCCAGCGTCCAGTGGTATTGTACGAAATTATTCCCCCTCGAATGATTGACGGGAGTATTGAGTCTTATGCCGGGAGAATTAGCTCCCTACTCTCTCAGACCCATATTGATGGCATTAACATTCCAGAGATTCACTCAGAAGAAACCAGAGGATCTAGGCCAGTTGGAGAAAGACTTCGAGCGGAACCGAGAGATTTCGGAAAAATTATTCAAGATTTTGTGGGAATCGAGACCGTTGTCAATAGAGTTTCTGTCCACCATAGTTTCCAAGCACAAGAGGAGTGGTTTAAAGGCACCAGAGAGGATTATGGGATTGATAATTTTATCATTGTTGGAGGGGAATCTAGCAAGATTGAATATCCGGGCCCTGATGTAAATGAAACGGCAATAATGATTGAGGAGATAAACTCAAAAAACAACTCAGATATATTCTTCGGCGGGATTTCACTGCCGTCAAGGCCCATTGAATCGAAGAGGATGTTGGCAAAAACATCTAATGGGGTGGACTTCTTTACCACTCAAGTTCTATATGACAGTAATGATGTGAAAAAGATGCTTTTCCATTACATGTTAGCCTGTGAAGAAGAGGGGTTGAATCCAAGAAGGGTGATGCTGAGTTTCGCTCCGATTTCAACAATTAAGAATATTGAATTCTTAAAGTGGCTTGGGGTAGAAATTCCAGAGTCGACTGAAGCGTACCTGACTGAAGATTCGGGAGTTATGCTGGAAAGATCCATTGAAATTTCCCTTAGGGTGTTGGACGAGATTCTTGATTACATAGTTGAGAATGGAATTTCAGTACCAATTGGGCTAAATATCGAGCATGTGATGTCATATAACTTCCAGCACTCGGTTGAATTACTACAGAAGATGTCAGTGAAATATCGAAAGTTTTGTTTTGACGGTTTCTTGAGTTGAAGTCTTTTCACTCTAAAGACAGTGATGTTTAGATTTGGAAAGCTTTTCTGACCCTTAATTGGGCATTTTACCCGAAAAATACGGGTACTAGTTCCTTGTGCGTCGGCCTATCGGTGCGAGTATGCTAGAGAATCTACTCCAAGAAAGAATTCTGGTCATGGATGGGGCGATGGGGACCATGATACAGAAATTGGAATTAGGTGAGAGTGATTTTAGAGGAGAAATTCTGAGAGAACACAATATTGACTTGAAAGGGAATAACGAACTATTAAATCTAACAAGAAGTGAGATAATTTACGACATCCATAGGCAGTATCTGGATGCCGGTAGCGACATTATAGAAACCAACACATTTGGGGCAAATTCAATTTCGCAGAGAGACTATGGGTTATCTCATCTCTCTCGAGAAATGAACATAAGAGCTGCTGAGATTGCGAAGCAGGCCGCCATTGACTCGCAAACTACTGATGGAAGTAGACCTGTGTTTGTTGCAGGTTCAGTGGGTCCAACAAACAAGACGCTATCTTCATCCGAGGACTTAGAGGATCCTACTCGCAGGTCAGTAACTTTCGATGAGATTAGAGAGTCATACGTTGAACAGATTGAGGGTTTGATTGAGGGGGGCGTTGATATTATCCTAATTGAGACTATTTTTGACGTACTAAATGCCAAAGCGGCAATTTTGGCGACTATGGATGCATTCGAATTGACAGGAAAGAGGCTCCCCCTCATGATTTCGGTAACTTTCATCCAAGAGGGAAGCAACAGAACGGTTTTTGGACAAACTGTGGATGCCTTCTGGGCGACTATATCGCACGCAGAACCTATTTCAGTGGGAATAAATTGTGGGCTCGGAGCAGAATCAATAGTGGCAAATCTTTCCGAGTTGTCTAGGATCTCAAATACATACACTCATTGTTATCCCAACGCTGGACTCCCGAATGCATTGAGTGATACCGGATTTGATGAAAGTCCAGAAATGACATCGGCAGAAATTAGGAAATTGGCCATGTCTGGATTGGTCAATATTGTTGGTGGTTGCTGTGGAACAACTCCCAGGCATATAGAGGAGATTAGAAATGCTGTAATTTCCCTGAAGCCAAGAGAGCCGCCAGAGTTGGGAGGTATGATTTCAGAAATTGGCATTTCTCACTACGGGAAGGAGGGGCGGAAAGGTGCAAATGGGGGCCACTTATGCAGTCACGAGCACACTACTTTCTCGGGTTTGGAACCATATAGCATTAGACCCGAGTCAAATTTCACTATGATTGGAGAGAGGACAAACGTCACTGGATCATCCAAGTTTAGGAGTTTGATTCAGGCGGATGATTTCGAAGGGGCGTTACAGGTGGCACTTCATCAAGTTCGTTCCGGTGCAAATATCATTGACGTGAACATGGATGACGGGATGTTGGATTCAGAATTATGTATGGTCAAGTTCCTAAATCTTATTTCCACGGAACCAGAAATTGCAAAGGTTCCGATAATGATTGACAGTTCAGACTGGAGGGTCATCGAGGCCGGGGCAAAATGTATCCAGGGAAAACCCATAATCAATTCAATTAGCCTTAAGGATGGAGAAGAAGAATTCGTCAAGAAATCTAGATTTGTCAAGGGAATTGGTGCTGCAGTAGTTGTGATGGCTTTTGATGAAAAGGGACAGGCTGAGACGGTGAAAAGAAAGGTCGAGATTTGTCATCGATCCTATCGAATTCTAATTGATGAAGTTGGTTTCAACCCATTGGACATTATTTTCGATCCGAATATCCTAGCTGTCGCAACAGGAATAGAGGGTCACAACAGATTTGCTCTCAACTTTATTCAATCTATTCAAGAAATTAAGACGCTGTGCCGG
>Ga0066850_10000208_pt1 | contig 32714 bp, 41 predicted proteins | sample ETNtaG_4_FD_67282 | JGI IMG/M metagenome (GOLD analysis project Ga0066850, IMG submission 67282) | Marine microbial and viral communities from oxygen minimum zone, Eastern Pacific Ocean - ETNP201406SV67 | ecosystem: Environmental > Aquatic > Marine > Oceanic | place: Pacific Ocean: Eastern... | reverse complement strand
AGACCTAAACGTTCGGCCTCTGAGGGTATTCGCAGTTGTCGAACTGCAAATTGCGCGAATTCAGCAAACACGGGAGCTGCTGCTTTCCCTCCAGAGTAAGCAGATCCCACAGGTTCATCGATCACAACAATGATTGCCAACTCTGGGTCATCTGACGGTAAGAATCCTGCAAAACTAGCTACATATCTTATTTCATTGATTTCTTGCCCATACCCTCCTTCGGGGTGGGGTTTCCATGCTGTTCCAGTTTTACCTGCAACTTGATAACCAGGAACCTGCGCTCTGGTTCCGGTTCCATCCGTTACAACACCTTCCATCATTTCAATCAATAAATCTGATGTTTCATTGGAAAAAACCTGTTCTGGTGATTTGGAGTTCATCATCTCAAAAGCACCGTTACTGTCACGAGCTCCTAGAACTAATGTAGGTGCAGGCTTTAGACCTCCATTGGCAATTGTCGAGTAGGCCACAAGCATCTGCAGAGGTGTAGCCGCTATACCTTGACCAATCGCAATCGTTGACAAAGATGTACCAGACCACTTCGACTGTTCGAGTAGAGAACCTCTTGTTTCCCCTGGTAGTTCCAATCCACTGATCTGGCCTAAACCAAAATTCGCAAGGCTCTCATATAGATGTTTTTCTCCTAACTCCTGAGCCCAAATGATCGTTCCTACATTTGAAGATCTTTTCAATATTTCAGCGATACTCCACTCCTCTGCCTCATGGGCAAATGAGTCAATGAATACTTTGTCCCAAATCTCTATCGCATTTGGAATCTCTTTTACAGACGAGGGGGCCCCGACATTCTCTTGAAGCACTCCTGCAAAAGTAAGCGGCTTCATTATTGAGCCCGGTTCGTACGCCCAGGTAACTGCCCGATTATCTGACGACACTCCAACTGAGCCGTCTGCATCACGACTCACAGTTGCAGAGGCTACAATTTCACCAGTATCTGGCCTCATTGCTACTAGAGTTCCGCCTTGAGCATTAGCGGCTACTACTCCGTCTATAAGTATTCGTTCCGCTGCGAACTGAACTGAACGATCAATTGTGAGAACAAGAGTATGACCATTCTCACTTAAACTAATTGTTTCATTACTTCCACCTGGAATAGTCAGTCCACCAGCTCCCGTCTCTACCTGCATTAGTCCAGCAGACCCAGTAAGAAATGTGTCATAAGCCTTCTCAATGCCGCTAATACCATTTCCATCAATATCAGTCCGTCCTAAAAGATTTAGCGCGAGTTCTTCGCCTGGCCGAACACGACTCATTTCTTCTATTACAAATACTCCTTTAATTCCTAACTTTGTAACTTCTTCAGCCACATCATCTTCCACTTGGCGTTGTAAATAAGTAAATTGCCTGTGGTTTTGTAAAAGTCGCTCTTCTAAAACTTTTAGTTCCATGTCAAGAATCAAAGAAAGTTCTTTTGCCGCTTTGAGTGGATCTTCAATACTGCTTGGGTCTGCTGTGATGGTTTTTGCTGGCACTGATAATACAAGATCTACATTATTTCGGTCAACGATTGCGCCGCGTCCAGCAGGTAAGACAATCTGATCTATCCGCTTATTCTTTGCATAATCGCTATATCTTTGGCCGTCATCTAATATTTGTAACCCTATTAATCGCCAAACAAACCAAGCAGCAACGCTAAAGAATAGAACTCCAGTTGTAACCACACGTAACTGAAGATTGAATACTTTCTTATTCTTCGTGTTTAGTGAATTGTTAGTCATCGGCCGGACCGCGAAAAAGGATTTGAAGTTGGCGGAGGAACTGACTCCAACGAATCACCTGGTATGACAGCAGGGAGATAAATCCGAGCTGGGGGTGGCACCATCCCTAATCTCCCCTGAGCTTCACTCAAAATACGGTCTGGACTTTCCAACCGTGCCACCTCGCTACGTAATACTTGTTCTCGCTCTATAGCACTCTCAAGACGTTCGTCTAACTTGTCGAGACCGTATTGTTCACGAATCAACAAATTCTGAAATCCAACTAGCAAGATGAGGACAGCAAAGACCACTAGTGACAGAGCAACGACCAAATTGACACGTTTGAGTCGACTAACAGATTCTACTTTTTTTCTTTTCTTAGTCTGATCTACGCCGCCCCATAAAGGCCAGTTAATGGCGGTCATGAGGAACTCTCAATATTTGTTCCAAGGCGTTCAATTGATCTGAGTCGGGCACTAGTTGAGCGCTGATTTGAAAACATTTCTGCTGTTTCCGGAACGATGATTTTCTTATTTAGAATCTTTCCAGTAGGTCTTGCTTGGCAAACGCATGGAAGCTTTTGAGGGCAAGTACAACCCCCGCTCTCTGAATCACGAAAAACCTTCTTTACTATACGGTCTTCACCTGAGTGATACGCAAGAACTACTCCGCGGCCTTTAGGGGAAAGCCAATTTATTACTGTTTCTAGAGTTTCAGAAAGTTGCTCTAATTCATTGTTTACTTCAATACGAATCGCCTGGAAAGTCCTTTTCGCTGGATGCCCGCCGGTGCGTCTTGCTGGAGCGGGTATAGCTGATTTCACAACTTCAGCGAGGTGTAGAGTGTCTGTTATTGGCCGACTTTTTTTAATAGCGGTTGTTATTCTCTTAGCGAACCTTTCGTCACCAAATGTTTTTAGGATCCAAATTAACTTTTCTGCCGGGTATTCATTTACGACTTGTCCTGCTGTCAAGAATTGTTTTTCATTCATGCGCATATCAAGAGGTCCAGGCTGTTTGTAACTGAATCCACGTTCAGCTATATCTAGTTGGGTTGAAGAAACTCCAAGGTCAAATACAAAACCTGAAAGCTCTTTTACACCGAAGTTGTTAAGTACATTTTCAAACTTTGAAAAATCTGATTGTTGTAAAAAACAGCGATTCTTATATTTGGCTAGTCGTGTACTAGTCGCTTCTATTGCGTTTTGGTCTCGATCAATGCCTACAACGGTGATGTCTTCTCTTAAATCCAAAAGAGCCTGAGTGTGACCTCCACCTCCAACAGTGGCATCTAGGATCACTCCTGAAGGAACGTTAGCGAGCGCTGTACAAACTTCTTTTACCATTACCGAAATATGTTCATATTTGAATGGAGTTTTGGGACTATTCATGACTTAAACGTTCTGACTCAAAAGGTTGGGTTGGGTTATTAACAGTCCCTCGATCAGAAATTTGGTTTCTTCCAAATTGATGACAAGTGGGTGGAGTAGGGACCTCTCATCGGCTAATCGAGAGACTGTTAATAACCCAAACTTCTATTTCCCTTGTTTCTTGAGTTCACTAATGACCGTTTTCTCCCCCCTATATATCAAATTCCACTACCTTGACGGAAAGCGGTAGCAACAGATTCATCTAACTCATCTGCCATACCATTCCATGAAGACGAGTTCCATATTTCGATCCGGTCGATAGCTCCGCACACAACGATTTCTCGATCCAAATCAGCGAAAGATTGAAGTCGAGAAGGCACCATGATCCTTCCTTGAGTGTCTGGTCGTACTTCTTCAGACCCTGCAGCTAGACCACGTAACACGTTAGAGTCAGTGTCTCCATCTCTTACTTCTTGCTGAAGCCTTTGGACCATTTCTTGAAAACGTTCAGGTGTCCACAAGGCAATACATCCAGCCCAAGGCGAAAGATAAGCAGCATCAGCAAAGTAGCCGCGAAATTTTGATGGAAGTACAAGGCGTCCTTTTGCATCAAGGGTGTGGTCATAAGTTCCGACGAATGCCATGACTTTCTCCCTTTTCCTAGATTTGCATCTGATAAGTGGTACCCATCAGCAGGAGATTGTTCTCCCTTTTACACCATATTCCTCCATTTTATGCATTTATTACCCACTTTTGCAAGTAAAAGTTTAGAAAAATCAAAAATTAAGAAAAATGAAAAGACGGAACTTCTACAGCTCATCATCAACTAGATAATGATTCCTAGCCATAAAGTAGAAATATAAACTACTACCCGCTTCTTAAGTTCACCTTTTCAGCATCTGACCAAGTCGCTAGTTTCAATCGTCTGGGAGAATGGGATACCTCAGAAAGTTCAATAGGTTTGCCTCTATCAGCGGAGCCTAACTCTCTATCTTTTGAAACTCTTTCACCCAGATCAACCATGTAAGAACATCGAGTGCTTCTATCTTCGTTTCAAGAGTTCCATATTGAGTCTTAATACGAAATTCAAAAAGATCTTGATTCGGAGTAGGGAAAAACGGTGGTCTTTTCCACCATCTTGATTCTGCTAATCGGAACCATTGAGAGAACGCTGTTGGCCATAATCCGGGTCGTAAGGCAAGGAGCCTAATAACACTGAGTAACAGTTTTAGACTCATAGCGTAATGACTCTTACCTCTGAGGTAAGACCGAAGATGTTTTGACTCAACGATTCTTCCAAGTCACAAATTTCATTCATGACTGATAGAACTCATTAGGGTCTTCCTTGCTCTCCCCTTTGAAATCGCTCACGCATTTTAGCTGTGGTGCTTCCAAAAGTTTGACGAAAAGCAGAACCGCGACCCGCCTGCACTGCCTGCTGAATTCCTGTTCTACCTAGATGTCGAACGTTGCGTTCAAGACTTAAAGCAGATCCAAGCATTCCTAGAAACCCTATGAAAGAAAGAAGGTAAGACGTGGAGAGAGTCAAGATCATTACCACTGCAGCAGCAATGAAGCCAGCAATAGACCACTTCAAATTTCTAAGTGGATGAGTATAAACAGTAGTTTCAGAAACTTCACGCGCTAACGCTGGATCACTCTCATAAAGTTGATCCTCTATTTCATTAAGAATTCGTTCTTCGTCTTCTGACAGTGGCATTGACATCCCTTAGTTTCATACACCAACACTTTTAGCATTACATAATTGGAGGTGACCTACAACTTACTTATTCCATTTAATTTTATTGTGGTCCCCACTGTTGAGTACCTCTCCTCTTTGCTTTGATCCCTTCTGGTCCGACTGTGGAGCCTGGCCCAATCACATCGCCCCCAAAACGTTGTCGAATTTCATCTACTGCTTCATCTATCTCTCTTTGTGGAGAATAATCTTCTTCCCCTAACTGGAGTTGACGCACTTCGGAATCCTGTAAATTACTCACCGAAACTCCTAATAGTCTCACTCCGTCGGCGATATCCATTTTTTTTAGAAGAGTTTTTGCAGTGGCTAATATCTCTGCACTTGTATTTGTTGCGTTTAAGAGAGTTTCAGATCTGCTTGTGGTAATGAAATCTGGAGAACGCAATTTGACACTTATAGTTTTTCCTAACTTTTCAGATTTTCTTAAACGTCCTGCTACAGCATCAACTATTCGCGATAGTTCTTTATTTAATTCAGATTGACCGTAACGATCCTGCGGAAAAGTTTCTTCATGCCCTATGGATTTCAATTTTTGATTCGGAGTAACAACTCTCTCATCTATTCCTCTACATAAGCGCCATAGCTGTGCTCCAGCAGCTTGTCCCAAAGCGTTGGTCAAAGTGGTAACTGGAATTTTTGTCAAATCTCCAACTGTTTTTACTCCGAGTCGAGTTAAGCGTTTTCTGGTTTGTGGCCCTACTCCCCATATTGCGCTAACTGGCAATGGAAATAAAAAATCTTCAGTATTTTCTTCTGTTACCAGACAAATGCCTGATCCAATTTTAGTCTCTTTGCCTAAAATTATTGGTTTAGCCGCATCGCTAGCCAACTTTGCTAGAAATTTATTCGGAGCGATACCGACAGAGCACAACAAATGCTCAGATTTAAAGACTCTTTCTCGAATTTGTTTAGCTAAATCTAAAGGTTCGCCTAATAATCGCTTACTTCCTGATACGTCAAGGAAGGCTTCATCTAAGGACAACGGTTCTACTAAAGGTGTGTAATCCTTGAATATCTGCATCACTCGACGACTCACTTCTTCATACAATGCATAATTCCCTGGTATGGAAATCAAATGAGGGCAAAGGCGTTGTGCTTGGTGAGAAGGCATCGCTGAATGAATGCCATACATTCGAGCCTCATAAGAAGCTGCTGCTACTACTCCCCTTCTTCCAGTCCCGCCTACTACAACAGGTTTACCTCCAAGTTCTGGATTCTGTACGACTTCAACTGCAGCAAAAAAAGCATTCATATCAACATGAAGAATGGAAGGTTCTTTGTTCACTTAATTTTCACACGCCGTATCTTTTGTTCTGAGCCATAGCCTTCAACTTGATAAGAAAAATGTTTAGTTTCCCTCTCCCACGGCTCACTTAACCATTCATTCAACGGTTCATAGATTTGTCTGCCGTTAACTCTCAATAGATGATGAACCAAATACTTCTTAGCGAAAAGACCATGTTCAACAATTTGATCAGGGTCTCTGAAGTCGAGAGATCCTAACCATTTGATACTGAAATAGACCTCAGTGTTGAAATTGAGTTCTTTTCTATCATCAGAGCGATTTCGGTATTTGATCCGATTCGTGTAAAGAAGTTTTGACCATTCATTTACAACTAAACCGGTCTCTTCTTCTACTTCTCGAGTTAAAGCCTCTGTAGACGATTCTCCTCTGTCTACAAGGCCACCCGGTAGGCTCCAGTCCACTTTGTCTCCTCGTCGACGATTCGCTACGAGCAGAATCCTTTTAGTTTTGGGGTCTTCCAACACGCCCCAAACACCATGTATTTCTTTAGGTCTACTCATTTATCTATTCTTTCACCTTCTCCCCCTACAGAGGACGGTAGTCTCATAAAATATGAAATCTCCAAATGAGAACCAATTAAGTTCATTGAAATCCGCTGCGCCTTCTCGCTCTGCCCGAATGCTCTCATTTTTGGCAATCCTGATATCAGGTACTTGTGGCGGACTAGTTGGGTATACAGTCACAGCGCTTCAATGCTCGGGAGATTGTGTGGCTCTTTCTGGAACTATTGGTCTAGCTGGAGCTGGATTGGCAGCTGGAGGTGTTGGAATAGTTTGCGTCTTGACCTTACGTGCAATGGCGGAATGGAAAACTAATGAGCACCAAAAGTCAATTAGAGATCGATACCCAATTGAAGAAACTTAAATGAACGAGGCTATAGATCTCCGAGAGCTTGCTTTAGAAGCCGGCCGCTTAGTCTCTTCTGAAATCAAATTACATGCTGGCCAAACGATAGAACGCAATACTAAAAGTTCTCCAACTGACATAGTCACCGACATTGATGCGTGGGCGGAAGAGAAAATTACAGATTTCTTAACTACTAAAAGACCTAAGGACGAAATAGTCGGTGAAGAAGGCACAGCCATCAAAGGAACATCTGGAGTGAAATGGATCATTGACCCTATTGACGGAACAACAAATTTTTTCTACGGACTACCGGGGTACACAGTTTCTATAGGTGTAGCAGTTGACGAGGAAATTATCGCCGGGGTCATTATGAATCCCTTCTCGCAAGAAGAATATGCAGCTGCCCTCAACGAAGGCGCCACTTGTAACGGATCTCCGATAACGGTCAATACACCTCGTGAACTTTCACAATCTTTATTATCTACGGGATTTAGCTACCTTCCAAAGAAAAGAGAAAACCAAGGAAAAGTACTCGTGGAGGTACTTCCCAACGTAAGAGATATACGACGTTCTGGCAGTGCAGCATATGATTTGAGTTGTGTTGCGAGTGGAAAAGTTGATGCATATTTTGAATATGGACTCAACATTTGGGATATAGCCGCTGGTCTCATACTTGTTAAAGAAGCTGGAGGAAAAGTTTCAGACTTAGAAGGAAATTTCCCTTCTGGAGATTTTGTTATCGCCGCTTCTCCTAGCATTCATACCCATCTTCTTAACTTGCTACAGACTTTAAGTGCAGATGAGGTCTAAACTGTCTGATATAACTCATTCCGGGTAAAGGCTATGTCAGTTTCAGAAACTCAAATACTCACTGTTGAAGACGATGAACGGATTAGAACCGCTGTTCGCTTAGCTTTAGAAGAAGAAGGCTGGGGTGTTGATGAAGCATCTACAGGAGAAGAAGCTCTTGTCTCTTTTACCCGTAACCCAACTGATGTTGTATTAATAGACATAATGCTTCCTGGCATAGATGGATTTGAAGTTTGCCGAAGCATAAGAAGAACCAGTGACGTTCCAATTATTATGGTTACCGCCAGAAATGATACTCACGATGTAGTAGCTGGTTTAGAAGCTGGCGCTGACGACTATCTAACCAAACCCTTTGCCCCTAAAGAACTATCAGCTCGTATCCGCGCCTTGTTACGGCGTGCAAGAACAGGTGATAGCGGAACAAGCCGTATTCAAATTAACGGGCTTGTAGTAATTCCTGAAGAAGGTGTTGTACAAGTCGATGAACGAGAGATACACCTGACTCGTACAGAATTCCGCCTCTTAGTAGAGTTAGCTAGCAACCCAGGTCGAGTTCTAAGCAGAGAAGACCTCCTTCAACGTGTCTGGGATTATGACTATTTTGGCGATGGACGACTAGTAGACGTTCACGTCAGACGACTCCGGACCAAAGTAGAAACAGATCCCGCTAAGCCTCGCTACATAATCACCATGAGAGGCATGGGCTATAAATTGCAGCCTGAATAACGACTATCTGAATGAGTAAGAATTCCACTCCTCAAGCTTTTACTTTCGGTCTACAAGCACGGATTCTTTTCTCTTACGCTGTAGGCGGATTAGCAATTTCACTCCTTCTTGCTGCCGTAACACTTACTTTCGCCCGTCAACAACTCGTTGACGATCGCGAAGCTTCTGCTGCAGCAATAGCAGTAAACAATGCAAGTCGTCTAAGCAACCAGTTGACTCCAGAATCAACTATTGAAGACGTACCCGGAATTGTCGACTCTTTAACTCGAATCGAAGGAGCACAGACCATTGTAAGACTCAACTCAAGTTGGCTTCCCGGACCAGAAATCGGAGTTGCTGACCTCCCTTATCCTTTAGTTTCTAAAATTTCTGATGGTGCCCCAGGTCAAATGCGTTCCTCAATTGATGAAAGACCATATTTGACAATTGGTATTCCACTAGTTGCATTTGATGCAGACTATTTCGAAGTTGTGGACCTAAGTGACGTTGACAGCACTTTGAATACACTTCAAATAATCGTTGGTGGAGCTGCTGGCTTCACCACTTTTTTAGGAGCCTTGATTGGTTTATGGGCCAGTCGTAGGACTCTTCGTCCTTTGAGAAGAGTTGGAGAAGCAGCAGCAGCAATCGCTGGGGGAAAACTTGATACACGTTTAGACGACCAAAATGATCCTGACCTTGATGTACTCACCGAATCTTTCAATGAAATGGTAGAAGCTCTTGAAGATCGAATTCACCGCGATGCTCGATTCGCTTCTGACGTGAGTCATGAGCTACGAAGCCCACTCACCACTCTTACTTCAAGCGTTGCAGTATTAGAGGCTCGCCGCAATGAATTATCTGAACGATCTCGCACGGCACTAGACCTACTCTCTATAGACCTTGCTCGTTTCAGCAGGCTTGTAGAGGATCTACTAGAAATCTCCAGATTTGACGGAGGTGTTGCCGCTCTTGAAAACTCTTCAATAAAAATTCATTCACTTGTCGCAGCAGCTTTACGTGCACATCATCTTGATTCATCTATCCTCTACGAACCAACACCTGTTTCTGATTTGCATGTAAACGGAGACAAACGACGTTTAGGACGAGTCTTCTCAAATCTTTTGATAAATGGCATACATTATGGGGGTGGCATTACTTCTGTATCTATTTCCAAAGAAGACCAATCAGTCCAAATCGCTATAGAAGATGAAGGACCCGGAATTCCCACAACTGAGCGTTTGAAAATTTTTGATCGTTTTTCACGTGGTGCTTCCGCAGGTCAGCGCGGCGATGATACTGGCAGTGGACTCGGACTTAGTATGGTTCGTGAAGACGTGCGTTTACATGGCGGTCAAGTTTGGGTTGAAGATCGAAGCGATGGAAAATCGGGCGCTCGTTTTGTTGTTGAATTACCAATGACAAACGAGGGAGAATTAATCCTATGACAAGAAGTCTTCTGCTCTTCATCTCTTTCACTCTTAGTATTTCTATGTTTTCATCCTGTGGAATAGCGCTAGAAGATACGCCACGAAACCTTTCTGCAGAGTTGCCAGATACTTTGATTGAAGGAGCAATCACCACTACAGAGGCACCATCTATTCTTGAAACTGTCCAAATATTTCTTGCAAAAGATTCTGGAGAAGGATCAATGTTTCTTGAAACAGTTGAGAGAGAAATAGAACCTGATGGCTCAGTAAAACCCATCCTCGAACAAATCTTAAACGGTCCTACTGTTGACGAACAAGAACGGGGACTAGTGTCACCATTCGCCGAAGGAAGCTCCTTGGTTGGAACCACCCTTGAGGGTTTCACTCTCCTTGTGTACCTAGACACTCTGGATGGCTTTCCAACTGATGATTCAGCCAGCAACCAATTGGCCTTTGCAATGTTGGTGTGTACTTCCACTGAATTATTGAAAGGAATAGAAATAGAGCAAGTACTGGTATTACTTAGGCGTGATAATCAAACTACCGCAGTGAACGCACCAGTAAGTGATGGTGAACCTCCTGCTGATGGTGAAGCTGTTCGCTGCTCCAACTACCTCACCTACATGCAAGATTCACAGTTGCCACTAAAGTCTTGAAGACATTGGCCATACTCTTTATATGTCTTACTTAATAGCCATTGATGCAGGAACTACAAGTGTTAGAAGTTTGGCGATAGATGAGAACAGCTCAATAGTAGATATTTCCCAACGCGAACTTACCCAATATTTTCCTCGCCCTGGATGGGTTGAGCATGATCCTGAAGAGATATGGAAGTCAGTATCAGAAACTCTGCGCGACGTGTGTTCAAAAATCACTGAACCAATTATTGGTATCGGAATCACAAATCAACGTGAAACAGTTGTGGCTTGGGATGCTTCCACTGGACAGTCCCTTCATAACGCAATCGTTTGGCAAGACAGTCGAACTATTGACCACTGCGAGAACCTTCTTGAAGGCGGTTACTTGGATCTAGTTCGCAAAACTACTGGCCTTGTGTTAGACCCTTATTTTTCTGGAACCAAATACTCATGGCTGTTAAACGAGGGCGAGGTTAAAAATGACTCGGATTTGCGTCTAGGAACAGTTGACTCATGGATATTGTGGAATTTGACAGGCGGAAAAGTTCATGCGAGTGATCCTTCTAACGCCAGCAGAACCATGCTCTTTGATATTGCTCTTGAAAAATGGTCAGAAGAACTCTGTGACCTTTTGTCTGTGCCTATCACTGCTTTGCCAGAAGTGATGAGCTCTGCAGGGAACTTTGGAGAAACCGGCCAAGATGGACCTATTAAAGCTGGTATCCCCATAAGTGGGATTGCCGGTGATCAGCAGGCCGCTCTCTTTGGGCAAGCTTGTTTTACTCCTGGACAAGCAAAAAATACTTACGGGACTGGTGGTTTCGTCTTAGCTAACCTTGGGAACACTCTCCCCGACCCCGTAGAAGGTCTTTTAACAACTATCGCTTGGAAACTTTTAAATCAGCCTTCGGTCTATGCCTTGGAGGGTTCAATTTTCTCTTCGGGAGCAACTGTTCAATGGCTTAGGGATGGTCTCGAAATTATTGATCAGGTTTCCGGCCTTGAAGAAATTGCCCTCAGTGTTTCTGATAACGGAGGTGTCTACACTGTTCCTGCTTTCAATGGTTTAGGTAGCCCTTGGTGGGATCCACGAGCCAGCGGTCTGATCATCGGACTAACTAGAGGAACTGGGCGGGGAGAAATAGCTAGATCTGTCATTGAGTCCATGTCTTTTCAAACCCGTGATGTGATTGACGCTATGCGTTCAAATGGACATCATGTGAACGATCTAAGAATTGACGGCGGAGCCTCCATTATGAACCTTTTGATGGACATTCAATCTGACCAATTGAAAATTCCGGTCACTCGTTCTGCTACATCTGAATCCACAGCTCTTGGAGCTGCATGGCTGGCAGGGCTAACAGAAGGAGTTTGGTCTTCAACTGAAGACCTCGCTGATCTATGGAAAGCTGAAAGAACGGCGTTCCCTTCTACAGAGGAGTCACTAGTTGATAGCGACTACGAAAGATGGATGAAAGCGGTTCAGCGAAGTAAAAACTGGAATTAACTCAAACTGCCCCTAACAGAAACATACTTAGGGTCTGAGTATCATTTGTTCCTAAAAGGATCCGTTTGCCGTCTTTCTTCAGGATCTCAATACATTGACGTTCTCTAACTCGCCAAAGTTTTCTTCCCCTTACGTAATCTGTGTTTATCCCCCACCCTCGCCAAAGCGAGACTTCTTTTACTTCAACCGAATAAATGTCTGATAGATCGACTACCAGCTTTGGCCACCTATAACGGAATCTGAACTCTAAATTCTCATTCGTTAAGGAAATAGTTGACTGTGAAATTGGAAATACAAAAAGGAAGAAGGTGAGCAATAGGCAAGGAACCATTATTATCAAGACAAATATTGGATACCTCCACCACATGTATCCTGGAATCAGAGGTCCGAGAAAAAAGAGAGAGACCCAAAGAAAATCTCTAACCGCTGATACCTCCTGAGTGTGTTCATAGTTCATCGGTATTCAAGCTCCTAGTGAGAAAAATACTACTGATGCTGCTCCAAAAATTCCACCGATTATTTGGAGTGTCGATATTTCTTCTTTAAGGAATTTCCACGCCACTATGACACTCACACCAGGACAGAGTGCTATTAAAGCGGTAATTACCGCTACAGAGCCCCTCATATATGCGGCTGTACTTAAAATGAATGCTATTCCACTTGTGCAGCCAAGCACGAAACCAAATTTGCGTATTTCAATATCTGGCCAAAAAGAGCCGGATCGAATCCGGGCGATGGGAGTTAATATCACTACCCCCATTCCTAAAATGACCAAAACGGGAATTTGGCCTGCTTCGGGATTAGCTTGAGATATGAAAATTCCTGCTAAACCAATATTTATTCCTACTATGAGTGATAGTCCTATTACGCGACTTCTCAGGATTTCATTTAATTTAGGGAGACCACTGTGGCTTGAGAGAAACACTACAGCTGGAAAGGCGAAGAGTACTCCGAAGACTTCCAATGCAGACAAACTTTCACCAATAAAAGGGCCGATAAGTGCGGGCACGGCAATCATTGTTAATCCGAAACCTGGGGCAAAGACAGTTATTGGACCACGGGCCATCCCCTCATATAGTAAAGGTCGAGTCGCTGCCATCAAAAGACCGGCAAGTGCGGGCCATAAAACGTCACTCAATTTTACATATTCCGGAGGGTTCGCCAGCACAAATATTGTAAGAAAAACAGCACTCGTTATGTTCGCTGCTGCAGCCATAGATATAGCTGCACCTTTCTGGCTTGAGCGTTGAACCCCGACCCCACCGAGCACATCACCTACTCCATAGAATATGGCAGCAATAACTGCAAATAATACAGGCATACGAACTTGTCCCTAAGAGTTAAATAGTTTGAGGTATTCGCTTCAACGAATATCTGTCAAGTTGTGAGCGGAGACTGACTGTCAAGACTTTCAGAAGGTCTTCCACCAGATTCAACATGAGATTTGAGATCATCAACCGCGCTATGAACGATCTTTGCTTCTATCCGTCGCTTTACAAACCCTGGAAGGCGTACGAGAAGGTCTACTTCTAGATGGTAATGGATTTGGCTTACACCAGATTCGCCTTCCACAGTTACAAACTCATACTCCCCATCCATTCGTCTCATGATGTCTCCTTCAAGGAGGCGCCATGCTATGCGTAGAGGATTTGAACCGTAGCTATAGCGGAGCGTATAGGTACTACTTCTTCCCATTGCCGCACTGCGAAAAGTGGCATCACCTGGTCTGCCATCATCGTCAAACGCAACAATTTTTGCCTCTTTGATGTCATCTATCCATTCCGGATAACTTTCAACATCCATCACAGCTTTAAAACATTCAGCAGGAGAGGCTTGAATTAGAATTCTTTGGCTTGCGTGATCTGTCATTTTTTTCTCCTTACTCTTGACCTTACCTTGTAACTTGAAGTCAAGAAGAGTTTTCTAGTCTTTTATCTTGTTTCAAATTGCCCATGCATAGATGCCCATAGTCCGGAAAGACCTAAACCAAATACAGGGACAAGTACTGCTGAAGCCACAACGGTAAAAGGTTTAAAAGATGCTGCAGTAAGCGAACCTACAATTTGCAAGATGAGTAGGCCCATCATTTGGAACCTTACTTTCTGGGGAGCACATCCCGAAAGAAAATAAAGACCGCCTACTCCTATTAATTCGGTTCTGCTTCTATTTACTGCTCTCAAAAATGCAGTTATGAACGCCCCGCACCCTGCTGTGAAAAGTATGAGATTGAAGACAAGTGAAGTGGTTCGTATAAACCCTTCAAAAAGCACGGAAGCAGTTGTCAGAATAAAAAAAAACGTTGTTCCCCAACTAGCTGTATCTAATATAGTTTTTCCAGAAATCTCTCTCATCTTCTATCAATCTCGGCTGAAGAAATTCCATCTTCAAGTTTTTTAGCCAAATGAGCATAAGAGAAATACCGTTCTGCCCTTTCTCGGGATGCAACACCCATTTCGCTTCGCATCTCTTCATTTGTCAGCAACTCCTCTAAAGCCGAAGCCACTGCATCTGGATCGTTAGGTGGATCAATGATCAACCCTGTTTTGCCATGCTCTACTGCGTCTGCTGCTCCTCCACTATTTCCAGCGACTTGTGGTACACCTGCAGCTGCTGCTTCTAAGAAAACGATTCCGAACCCTTCTTGTTCTAAACCAGCCAAGCGGGTTCTGCACAACATTGCAAAAACATCTCCGGCCCCGTACAACCCCGGTAAAAGCTCATCTTTTACTCTTCCAAGAAGGCGAACCGGTGCACCAGTTGTTTCTATTAGATTTTTTAGACGTTTAGTATCTCGCCCTGTTCCTGCTATTGCCACAACTACATTTGGAATGGTTTGTTTTAATTTCGCTGCAGCTCGAATCAACGTGTCCATGCCTTTTCGCGGTACAAGTCTGCTTACACTCACCACCAAAGGAGATCCAATTGGGAGGTCAAGTTCTTTTCGTATTTCATCCCTTTCTTCTGACGTCAAAGGTTTGAATCGATCAACATCTACTCCAGGTGGGATAATAAGAGTAGGTAAAGATTTACGTGCTGCCCTTTCTGCTTCAGCTGCCGGATAATTGCCGGCACAAATAACTAATGAAGCTCTGCGAAGAACTCGGCTCAGAAGTGGTCGAGTCAATGGGAATCTTCCCGGAATAGTCACTTCTGCTCCATGTAGAATGACTCCATATGGGATTCCTGTACGTATAGCGGAAAGCCCAACTGGTAATGCAGGGTCCCAAATAACCATCTCTGCGTCAAAATCTGAAGATAACTTTCTGATTCGTTTCGGTAAAAAGGGATGAGGTAATAAAACTGGTTCTACAGAGCGTTTAATCATGTACATCTCCGTTGCATCAAAATCAGAAGAATTTTTATATGGAGTCGTGTACACATAAGAGTCTTCTGCTGGAAGTCTGCGCCACAGTTCCCATAAGTACGACTGGATTCCTCCCACCTTAGGTGGAAAATCGTTTGTAACTAAAAGGTGTCGCCTCATAAGTTGCTCCGTTGCTTATATGCCCATTGTGCATGATCTTTGAGGACACGATCAGGATCAAGAAGATATTTTGCTATCTCTTTCTCAATATTAAGGTCCTCTTTTTTGGAATTTCCTAACACTACTAAAGCATTTCTTCTCAAATGTTTTGGATCACGCTCAGCGATATACCAATGACCGTAGCGATCTAAAAGTTCCTCATCTGTACAACTAAGTAATTCAAGAGCAGATACGTCTGCAGAAGGATCTGAAAATTTTTCTTTCCTTCTTTCCTGGCGCCCCACTGGGCAAACCTCCTGGCATTCATCACATCCGTACATCCGATTTCCAATTGCTGTTCGAAATTCTTCAGGAATTGAACCTGGAGCTTGCACTAGCCATGCTATGCATCTTCGAGCATCTACCACTCCAGGTTCCACTATTGCTCCAGTTGGGCAAAGGTCTATGCAACGGGTACATTTCTCGCACCCATCTTCAATAACGCTTTCATTTGTAATTAGTGGAGCGTTTGTGACTACGGAGCCGAAAACAAACCAGCTCCCTTTCTTCGGAAGTAAAATATTTGAATTTTTTCCCATCCAACCCAAACCTGCACGAATCGCTGCCGCTCTGTCTACTAAAGCGTTGTCGTCTGCCACCACTTTAGTTTTCCATCCCTCACTCTCTAGAAGTTCCGCTACTGAATTCAAAGAGTTTCGTAGATCTGAGTAATAGTCTTTTCGTGCATAAGCAGATATTCGAGAATCCCCTTCTGAAGACTCGGGGAGTCGAGGAGCCGGGGTATGCAGTGCTCCAACTACTAGCGACTGAGCTTCCGGAAGGATTCTAGTTGGAGTTGTTGAGCGTTCAGGATTGCGATAAGTAAATTGCATGTCGGCCGCGTATCCAGCTTCTTTTCTCTCTTCGAGCACCTTTTTAGCCTCTGTAAATGGTTCTGCTGTCGTTATACCCACCGCGGACAAGCCAGTTTCGGTTCCCACTTGGATGCAGCGCATGGAAAGCTGCTCTATATCTTGATTTAACTTTTCCACATTCTTATCGTCGCAGAATATAAGACAAGGTCCACCCTTTAGTTGTCTGCTTTTACTTCTAAATGTCGTAAAGGTGGAACGAGCCCATTCTTATTTAGTAGACGCAAAGCTCGTTCTTCTTCCAAATCAATAACTAAAGCTTCACCTGGATCACGATTACAGATAAATGTAACGACGCACTCTTTGCACATATTTGAATCTTTGATGACACATGTGCCGCAATCAATCACTAAATCTTGATTTTCGTTGGCATTGATTAATTGTTCTGTATTTCTCATGTGTCTAATCATGCCAGAGGCATGTGACAGTCAAAAAAACCCTATTTTTTAAGGGAAATTGCTTCCAACTTCTGAAGCGCCTTGCCATTATCAATTGATTCCTGAGCTAGCTTGATCCCTTCAGAGAGGTCTTTTGCTTGCTCTCCTATAACCAGTCCTGCTGCTGCATTAATTACGACCATGTCGCGTTTAGGTCCAGTTTCTTCTCCGGAGAAGATTGCAGAAGCTATTTTTGCATTCTCTTCAGGAGAGCCACCTGTTAGATCAGAAGAAGTTGCTAAAGAAAGACCGTAGTCAAGTGGGTTTAAATCCCACTCATCAATCACGCCGTTTTGTAACTCTAATACCCGTGTTTTTCCGGTCAAACTAATTTCATCTGTTTCTTGATGACCACAAACTACCCAAGTGTGTTCTGATCCGTTAGCTTGAAGAACTTTCACCATCCGGTTCGCTAACTTCAGATCAGTTGCACCCACTATCTGTCTTCGAACGCGCCCGGGGTTAGATAACGGTCCTAACACATTAAATACAGTCGGGATTCCAAGACCTGCTCGAACTGGTCCTGCGAATCTCATTGCGGGATGAAATGTTCTTGCGAAAGCAAAACCTATTTGGTGTTCTCTGATCTGATTTTCTAACTCTCGTGGAGTTAGATCTACGTTTATGCCGAGAATGTCTAAAAGGTCAAATGCTCCTGAAGTTGAAGATGCGCGGCGGTTGCCGTGTTTGCAAACAGTCGCTCCTGCTCCTGCGGCTATGAAACAAGCCATAGTGGAAACATTTAACGCTCCCTCTTGACGTTTCTTTCCTCCCCCAGTTCCAACTATGTCGATAGTTCCTTCGGGTACTTGTAGGGGTTCTGCAACATTCAACATAGCGCGAACCAATCCAGTTGTTTCCTCTACTGTTTCACCTTTTATTTTGATCGCAACTAGGAAGGCTGCTATCTGAACAGGATCTGCTTCTCCTGCTAAAATTTCAGTCAAAATAGCTTCTGTTTCTGCTGCACTAAGTTCTCTACCTTCGCAAAGTCGCGTTAAAAGATCCGGCCATCCTCCATAATTTTCTAGCGTCATGACTTCTCCGACCTACATAAAATTTCAAGATTCTGTTGATTTATGAATTTTATTGAATCGCTTTCTTTCAGGAATTCTAGCCATAAATGCTTAGTCGTTTCATCAAGAAAACTAGGAACTAAGAATACTAATGAATATTCGTTGCAGATTATGAGTAAATCAAGACAGACTGTTAGAGATGGTGAGTCGACAAGGTGACCGCAACACAGTTTGCTGTGTTGAGGAAGGTCGGGGCTCCATAGGACAGGATGCTGGTTAACTGCCAGTCGGGGCAACTCGAAGGAAAGTGCCACAGAGAATAGACCGCCGATGGCTGCAACACCTCGTGTGTGGCAGCACAGGTAAGGGTGAAACGGTGCGGTAAGAGCGCACCAGCAGTTAAGGAGACTTAATTGGCTTGGTAAACCCCATCCGGAGCAAGGCCAAATATGGAGAGGGCGGTCCGTCCGTAGAGACTCCAAGGTGGGCTGCATAGATGGATGGTCACCCAGTCGGATTTCCGTAAGGAACCGAGGGACAGAACCCCGCCTACTGTTGGCTCACCATCACTCATACTTGCGTTATCTTCTCTCTGCTACCCTTCCTATATGACCCCCAAAGAACTAAGAGATGGTAAAGAATTACTTGCATCGTTACCAGAAGATCTTTCGGGAGTTGACTTAACTGATGCAGATTTGGCGGGTATCAGTCTTTCTAATTCTTGGCTAGGTGGTGCCTTGCTCACTGGATCAAACCTTGCTGGGGCACACATGGTTGGAACCGACTTGCGTAACACTGTTTGCCGATCAACTATTTTCAATGATGCTGACTTACACCATGTTAATTTTTGGTCTTCCGACTTATCGGGTGCACAATTTGTTGGTGCTGTTTTAAGTAGAAGTTGGATCGGTAACGCAAATTTGACAGGAACAGATTTTAGATCAGCAGAGTTAGGGGGCGCTTGGTTAACAGGTGCTGACTTGACCGAGGCCCAATTTGGTGGCGCAACTTTAGCTGGAGCATCTTTGTCTAGAACATGTCTACGGGACACAAATTTTACTGGGGTTTTCGCTATGAGTGCAGACTTTCGAAGTTCAATATGTTCTGGAACTTCCTTTCGTGCCGCAAATTTAACTGGTGCTATTTTCAGAGGATCTTCACTAGTCAGTGTAGATTTTTCTTTTGCTGATCTTGGAGGAACGGATCTGTCTGACACCCTTTTTGAAGACGTCGAATTAGAAGGAGTGCGCCATGATGAATCAACCCAGTGGCCAGAGAGTTTTGAACCTCCGCCTTCAAGCGGAGTTACTCATCATGAGTAACTGAACTGGACGTATTTCTTTTAAAACAGTACCTTCGTTAGAACTAGCATCTGCAAATAGGGGGAACCAATGAGTTCTAAAGATTTTCCGTCAACCATTGAAGAGGTAACTCCAGAATGGCTTACTCAGATACTGCATGATTCAGGAGCGCTCTCTGGAGGTCAGATAACAAATTTTGACTCAGAACTTATTGGCCAAGGAGTAGGCATTCTTGGGCTTCTGTATCGAGTTACTCCTAATTATTCAGAAGGCTCTTCAGGTTCTCCTCAAACTCTTGTAGTTAAACTGCCGGTCCAGCATGACCATACACGTCACCTGACTCGAACCTTCATGTTTTACGAAAAGGAAGTCGGGTTCTATCGTGATATTGCCACCAGTAGTCCTTTAGGTACCCCGCAGTGTTTTGCTGCCTTTCATGATGCAGAGAGTGACGATTTTGTTCTTGTTCTTGAAGATTTAACTGGTGGCGAGGTTTATAGCCAAATTGATGGATGCCCCATACCGCAGGCCAAATATGCAGTTAAAGCTATGGCTGATCATCATGCCGCGTTTTGGGATAGTTCTCGCTTCTCGGAAGACTTGGCTTGGGTTCCACGCGGATGGGACCCACCTATGCCTCAGGGTGTGCAACAAGGAGTTGCTGATGCTTGGCCTATTTGCCAAGAAATGTTCGGTGATCGAATTTCAGAGCGAATTAGAAAAGTTTGTGAACGTTTCCCAGAAGTAACTACGGAGCTGATGCAGTATCCCGACGTTGGAACAACTCTTGCTCATGGAGATTTCAGATTAGATAATTTATTTTTTAATGGGCCAGATTTGACCGTTATCGATTGGCAGATATGTATCAGAACTCGTGGGGCATACGATCTTGGTTATTTCCTTAGTCAAAGTCTTACCGTTGAAGATCGGCGGGCTCACGAAAAATCTCTCATTGACCTTTACCAGTCAACACTGGCACTATCAGGGATTGACTACCCCACAGACGAGTTAATGACCGACTATCGGCGTGCAGTCTTATTTTGCCTTTGCTATCCAATTCAGTCTGCTGGAGGTGTCGAATTAGTAAATGAGCGAGCAGTTCAACTTGTTAATGACATGTTTGATCGCGTCAGTATCGCTATTGAAGACCTCGATGCTGACGAATTAATGCCTTAATCGTCGAGATGGCTTACGTCGTTGAACTTTCTCAACGATGGACCTGGTCCGATAGTCATGATTGATGCAGGGGAAACATAACTCCTCCAAGTAATTTCATCTCCCGCATTGAGCGTCCATGCAAGTGCAGCTTTTATTGGTGATACGTGAGTCACAACAATAATCTCTTTGGTTTTTATTTGAGGAGTTAGTTCTTCGCATGCTTCTCGAATTCTTTCCCCAACTTGACGATGCGACTCTCCCCCCGATGGAGCCCAGTCAAGATCTGTTCTCCAGTTCTCCCAAATTTTAGGATTCACCTCACTCATAGGGCATCCATCTAATACTCCGTAATCCATTTCAATCCATCGTTCATCTACTTGGATTGGAAACCCAAAAGCTTCAGCAGTCTGACGAGTTCTCAATAAAGGGCTTGAGATTAGAAGGTCTACTTTTTTAAATGTTGATGCCAAGAGTTCAGCTTGTCGGATCCCTAGTTCGTCAAGTTCAGGATCTAGTCGTCCGAGGAGTTTTCCGGCAGCGTTCATCTCTGTTCTGCCATGTCTTACGATATGTAACACTATTTTCTCAACTCGACTAGTTTCCCGGTTTGGAAAAAGGCCACACGATTAGTTTTGTCTGAGAATCTAAATTTTCTCCATAGCCAAAATGTCACAGCCACTCCAATGATTTCTAAAACTAGATTCGTGGGCCAACGTTCTACTTCCGAAAAATTGGATCTACCCAAAGAATCTGTTCCCATGAAAGGCCACCAAAAAACTTTGGTTTTAGTCCACGTTGCATCTAAAACTAGATGTGCAAATAAACCAATGGGGATACCCAGCCATCTTCTTTGAATAAGACGTTTACCTCGGGCTAATAACATGATAAACATCATCACCAGCGCGGGAAAAATGAGTGTGTGGCCTATCCATGGTCCCCCAAAAAATATTTCTGATACAGGCAAAAGAGAGCCAAAGGCGACCAGTCGATAATCAAGGTTTGGGCTATCAAACACCAAAGCGACAGTCAGTATTGAAAGAGAGATGAACCAGAAAAACACAGCGTTAGTTAACGTACAACTATTCGACCGCACTCTGAGCAATCTGAGAAAACTCCTTCAGGTGTGTTTTTTAGGCGGTCAGCTTCCATAGCAGGCATGGTTGAAGGGCAACCTTTGCAGTTGTTGCCGTCAAATTTCACTACAACACTAGAACCGAAAGCTCCACGGAGATTTTCGTAATGGCGTAACAATTCTGCATCTGTCGCGGTAGCGGCTGCTTCTCGACGTTGAATTGTTGCGTTCAAAGTATCTTCTATTTCTGAGTCAGCAATTAAGAATTTTTCGTGTGCGCTTTCTAAATCTATTTCGCGTTGTTGAATTTTTTCGCTAACTTCAGAAATTTCCTTCTCTTTTGGCTCAAGTTCTTCCATTAGTTCTAGGACTCGTTCCTCTAATTCATTTTGTCTCTCTTTTAGGTGACGAATTTCTGTCTCAAGACTTGTGGCTTCTTTTGGGGAAGTAATCATTCCGCCGTATAGCTTCCCATCAAGTTCAGAAACCCGACTTTCTACCGCTCCTACTTCCTGCTCATATCTCTTCTGGCGTTGAACAGTTTCAAGTTGTTCTATGGAAAGGGTCTGTTTCTTTTCAGATAACTCTGTTAACTCTAATTTTATGCTAGTTACGGTCTGAGATTCAGGTAAGTTTTCCCTGCGATGCTGTAATTGTCTAAGAGCAGTGTCTTCTTCTTGAACCGTAAGTAAGGATTCCACTCTGCCATCGTAGATCAAGACTTGGGTCTGCACTACAAGAAAAGTAAAGTCCCTCTATTTAAGAAAGTTTGCCATGATCCCAGGACAGGACTTTTTCTGGCACTACTGTTACCACGGTTCGTTTCACGGCGAGACTTGCTGCAGCATCGTCAAGTAGTTCTTCTGGTATTTCAGGTTGGTTTCTTTTTATTACTGAGCGAGCAATTCTTTGGACTTCCGGCGGCTCTGCATTTAGCAAAGACGTTCCTTTGATCATGACTCCTCGCAAGTTGTTGTATGCCAATCCATCTTCAAGTAAGACCGTGATTCGAGGATCGCGTTTGAGATTAACGATCTTTTGTGAAGAGGTATAAGTTTCAAAAGCAATCATCTCATCGACCACTGCAAACCAAAGTGTGGATAGATGAACAGATCCATCTGAGTTGAGCGTCGCTACTTGCAGGCTTTTTTGTTCTTCGATGAATTTTTCGATTTCTTCATCGCTCATACGTATTTTCTCTCGAAGATTCTTGTTCATAGTGCCTCTTTCTTTCAATCATCTTAAGACCTATTTGAAGGGAAAAATGACATGTCCCGCCGGGGGAAAGGCGGGACATGTTGGTTCTTTAGTTTGAGTCTGAGGTTTCAAACTGAGTGTCAATTTTCAAATATGGGAAAGAATCCTTTTCCACTTATCTAAAGAATACTTCTCTCGTTTTAAAGAGACCTCATCTAACTGTCGGTCAGATGTCACTTTTCATTGCTTAGTGCATAGTATTTCATTGTGACCAGTGAGACTTTTCCCTCTGCTTTAGATTTATCGCCTGAAGGGCGTCGTCAAATGGGTTTAGCGAAATGGAATCGTTATGGCGATGCTTTAGCTGCTTGGGTAGCTGAACATGATTTCGGAGCTCCACCTGCGGTTTACTCGAGACTTCAAGAACTTGTCGCTGGAGGAGGTTTTGGTTACCACTATGAATTTGAACGGGTTCTTGACTCTTTCGCTCGATGGTCAAAAGTGCGTCATGGTTGGACGCCAAATCCTGAACTTGGAATAAATACTGTAAATGTGATTCAAGGCATCTGGGCGTGTGTTGAAGCTTTTACGGAACCGGGTGACGGTGTACTTTTCTCTACGCCTATTTATCCGCCGTTTTTCAATATTGGTCCTACAACAAACCGGCGTCCTGTTCATTGGTCAATGTCACGTGATGAAGATGGTTGGCATTACGACTTTGAAAAACTTGAGAGCCTCCTTGAATCTGATGCCAATATTCGTTTAATGGTTCTCTGCCATCCTCACAATCCAACCGGAAACGTTTTAACAGAACAAGAACTTTCTCTGCTCGTTGAAATTGCTCACCGTCATAACTTGATTATTGTTTCTGACGAAATACACGGCGACCTTGTTCATCCAGGTGCTTCTCATATTCCGATGCTTTCTATTCCAGGAGCTGATAGTTGCACCGTGACAGTTGCTTCCGGGATCAAAACTTTTGCCTTCGGTGGTATCCGTTGCGCAGTAGCTCAAACTGGTAGTAAGAAGATTTTTGAACAATTGAACACTGTTCCATCAGCTCTTTTAGGTGGTGCTAACCGTATGGGAGCTGAAGCCTCAATCGTCGCTTGGGATACTGGAGAATCTTGGGTTGATGAAATGAAAAATACGTTAGATTCAAACCGTCATCTTCTCGTCGATCGACTAAATGAAGAGTTGCCCGCTATTGGTATTCATCTGCCGCAATCAACTTTTGTCGCTTGGTTAGACCTATCAAATTATGAACCAGGGGAACGCCCCGCCACGTGGATGCGCGGACTAACGAATGTAGCTGGGCAAAATGGTCTCAATTTTGGTTCCGAAGGCGCCGGGCATTTAAGATTGACTTTTGGAACTTCTCCAAAGATCCTGAATCAAATGATTGACCAAATGGTTGCAGGGCTGCCGATACTTTAAGCTTCAGGGACTTCAGAAGTTGTTGTAGTAGTGCTTTCCGTTGGTTCTTCCGTAGTTGTGGTAGTCGTAGTCGGTGGAGGTGGAACATTGTCTGTGCTTAAACCACGTGCATCCAACTCAGCAATATGTGCAGCCCGTGTACCGCCCCCGTACCAACCATCTGCTGTTATTCCAAGAACTTCTTGCAAGGCCACTGCCTCATCACTGGGACCCCATGCGTAGGTGGCCAAAAGAATCGCTTCTTCATCAACAGGTTCTTCTTCTAGATTTTCCGGTGGTGTGACCACAGATTCAGGCAAGCCTTCAGAAGTTGTTGTTGTAGTAGTTGTAGTGGTCTCCGTGGCTACCGGGGAAACCTCGAGAGCAGCAACGTCAGATTTTAGATCAACTATCTCTTCTGTCAGAATAGCTACCTCAGAACGAAGAGTTTCTATCTCACCGTCATTTGAAGAAAAGAGACCGCATCCCGCTGAGAGAAGTGTCAGTGATAGGAGTACTGTGAAAGATAAGAAAAGACGTTTCATATAAGTAGTCTGCCAGAGAAAGTTCTCTACGACGACTCGCCCCTAAAAAACCTTGGTTTTAAAAGGTTTATTTACGTGGCTACCAGTTATTTTCACAAAATGAGCGTTCAAGTAATACTGGATACACAATTGAGAGGATGTATGACATATGGAAGAATTTTCAGATCGAGTTGCTCTTGTTACCGGATCTACAAGTGGTATTGGAGAAGCTACAGCTAAACGACTTGTAGCACTTGGTGCAAAGGTGATGCTTAATTCCTCGTCCAGCGTTAACGAAGGGCAGGATTTAGCTGCAGAGTTAGGTAATGCTTCTTATCATCAGGCAGATATCAGCAGCGAAAATGATTGCAATGATTTGGTTGATGCCACCATCAACGCTTTCGGTCGGCTCGACATTTTAGTAAATAATGCAGGTTTTACTTCAGTGATCCCTCATGCTGATTTAGATGGTGTATCAGAAGAAGTGTTTCGGCGAATCATCGATGTGAATATTTTTGGTACTTGGTATTTGAGTAGAGCCGCTGTGTCAGCTCTAAAAGAAAGTGAGTCCGGAAATATTGTGAACATCTCTTCTATCGCAGGACTCCGACCAGTAGGTAGCTCAATCCCATATTCAATTTCTAAAGCGGGTGTCAACCAAATGACAAGACTGATGGCTAACGTGCTTGGCCCAGAGGTTCGAGTTAATGCTGTGGCTCCTGGTTTAGTTGAAACTCCTTGGACAGAATCTTGGGACACTCTTCATGCAGCGGTGGCTTCAAGGGCTCCTATGAAACGTTCAGCTACTGCGGAAGATTGTGCTGAAGCTGTGCTTGGAATTTTGAGAAACACTTATCAAACCGGTGACATAGTTGTTGTCGATGGTGGCCTGACTTTGAGTTGAACTGTTTGATTAGTTTTTTTGATCAAACCGGCTAGCGAAAGATGGGATTTGGCCAGATTGTGGAACGATTCCATGTTCTCCGCCGTTGTGGGCTCGTTCGTAAAGGAAGAGTTCTTTCACTACTGGACGTGTTGGAGTAGCTGTGAGCCAGAGTCGTAAGAGTTCCCGTTTGCGTTCTGGATAGTTAGTGAACGCTGTTCTCGCGTGAAGAACTGTGTAGTTATTGGCGAATATTGTTTCGCCGGGTTGCAAAGTAAAAGTTAATCTTAGATCTTCTCGTTGAGCGGTGGATTCAAAGACTTTCAATGCTTCTTTTTCTTCTTTGCTTAGTGCGGCGTTTGGATCTTCGTCGGCGGCAATTTCTATGTATTCTTTTACATACCGACAACTTAGTTTTCCTTCTTTTTCACTATAGACAGGCACCCGCCAAGGGGTTACGTCTGGGCAATCTGGTTCTTGTTCGCCGAAACGATGATAATGAAACCCTCGTTGGAGGGCTTCCAGCATGTCTGGGTTATTCTTTTTTATCTCTTCGTAAATGGTCAGTGAACTCACGAAATGGCTTATACCACCAGTAGCGCCGGGATATAAACATAAAAAACTAAGTATGTCGCTCGGGTCTGTATGTGGGGTGAGTTCTGTTCGGTTGCGATACGCCCGAGCATGCGGGTCTACGTCAGTAGCGTCAATAACGTGTCCTAACCTCTCCCCCATAACACTTTGAGAAACAGCCTTGCCTAGTCTGAGTCCGATACCCCAAAAAAAGAATGCGATTTCTTGGGATGAGAGTCGTTCAACCGGGAATCCTTTCAATAGAACCATTCCGGTTCCTTCCAGGATTTCGTACCGTACTTTTTCGATTATTTCCCCAAGATCGCCTAAGGGAAGATCTTCCTGGGTTGCATCTGTCACTTTGCCTTCTTTTGAAGCAAGGCGGATAGCTGCCTGTTCTAGCGTTGAGGCGGCAGGGAGATCAATATCTATTGTAAAATCTTTTATCCCTTGAGTTTCGGATCCTTTCCAAAGACCCTCTGTGGGGAGAACTACATCAAGATTCTTAACCATTTACTGCTTTAACCTCATACTGTGATTGCCACTTATCAGGTGGGTTCCCAGCTTGATCACAAGAAAGAACTGGTGTCTTTTCTATTTCCGCTAAAACTACATCAAATTTGATTTCACATTGGCTTTCAGGACAGACACCAGTTACCAAAACTTTTATTTCTGAATCATTCTCTGAAACCACGACGGTTTTCCTCTGGTATTTGTCCCAATTCCATCCATAAAGGTTCAAGCCTTCTCTTTCAGCGATTTGCTCTGGTCCTTTCTTTAAACCACACCATCCTCTATTTTTCTTTATCAATTTTTCGTCAACAGGGGTTTGGTTAAAGATTTGGTAAAGGTTCTCCATATTTAGATGAGACCACATTCGTCCGTCGGGAAAAGTGACTGCAGTTGGTGCGAAACGATGACCTCCAAGATGGCTGACTCTTCTCACTTTTACTTCTTGCAAGTTTGCCTCTGCTTCGAGATATAGCGATGTCCCTTCTGACCCGCAACAAACGTCATGGCTTCCTTGGGTGCAAATCCATAACTCTCTTACCTCTTCTACCTGTTCCTGGGGCTTGTTTCTGAAATCTTCTGACCTCTTTCCATCAAGTGCGTTCTCTAAGGTTTCCAAAAGGTTTGATGGCTGGAAAATCCATTGGGTTCGCTCTAATAAACTTTTACCTGGCTGAACACTCTGCTTTAGTTCATATGCCGTCACTGTTAGCTGATCATTATTTTCTGGAACTGACGCCAGTAAACGAACTGACGAAGAATAGTTATCTAGTAGTTCCGTTACCCCGGTAAGAAGTTCGTGATTTAATACTGGCTTAGGCCAAGGAAGTGGCGCATCTATTGCCAGAAAAAAATCAGCTCGTAATGCAGTCCCACCCGAATCAAGTTCTAACTCTCTGGTTACCTCTGAGCAACGTTGGCCGATTTCTAAATTTGTGAACACATAAAAAGTTTATGTAACGAAATTAATTTGTGCTCTATTACCGCTTAATGCTGCAGTTATGTAAGTGTTAATTGCCCAAACTAGAAACTCAGTCACTTCGACCCGAGAGGTTATGAATCTAAATTCGGGACTTAAGGCCCTAGTTGATACAAACCAAATCGACTTGGATAATAACGACTATTATCCAATATTTTAACCACCAACTCAACTAAATACGGAGTAATCATGGCACTAACCGAAGACCGCACCAAACGGGACCTCCCGACCGAGAGTTCGCTAGGCCAACCCCTTGATTGGGAATGGTTACGTGGAGCTAAATCAGAATGGGGAATGAAACCCACCCCTTCAAAGCGCGGCCTCACCATGATGGATATTGCTCAAGGCTCTTACGGGGTTATTGAAGACAGCCCTAAATACCGCTCAATGTCACCTCGAGGGGCCGACATTGATGAAAACACTCCAGACATGGGCTACATCCTCAACCATAAATCACAGGTATGGGCCGAAAACGTAATGGAACTTTACGAAGAGGCTGTTGCTCGCCAATGGTCTTCCACTAGAGACATTCCTTGGAACGAACTCCAAGAATTGCCGTCTGACATTGAGCATGCCATGTGTCAACTCTGTACTGTTTTAACTGAAATAGAGATGATCGCTACAGACTTGCCCGCAAAATGGATGTGGCGCATGAATCACCATTTCTTAGAAGCCAAAATGTTTCTCTCCACTCAAATCATGGACGAAGCTCGCCACAGCGATGTCTTTCGCAAACGAGCATTGGCCAACGGAGGTGGCTTATTAATGTCACGTTCAGGCACCGACAGTTTGCTTCGAAGTATTTTGGAAGCAAAGACCTACACCCAGGCCTCAGCACTTTTACACCTCTTAGGCGAAGGATTTATCCTGGATGTGTTTCGGCAAGGTGAGTTGATTGCCCCTACCCACGTAGAGAAAAAAATATTCCGCTTATCCATGCAAGACGAGGCTCGACACGTGGCTTACGGAACCATGCACATCCGCCAAGCCATTGCCGCCGATCCAGACGAAGCAGAAGAAATCCATGAAGCACTTGATCATGGTGAGAGAATCTTTTTAGAGTTTGGCACCAGCCCTACTTTGTCAACTGCTTTAGCTGTGCTACTCGCCGGCGGCGTAGAACACATTGAAGACAAAGGCTTTCCCATGCAATCAATCTTGGCCACCAAAATATTCACATCTTATTTAGCTCGGTGTGAACGAGCGGGCCTGAACCGCATTGAGCGCACCAAATTACCGCTTGAGGCGCTAGGCATTGACTTGAGCCAGTTTGACAGAACAGGGGCATGAGATGAACAACATTGCCGAACCCTCTTTCTTTAAAGCTTTAGTCACCCTCATGAACCAGCACCCCGAGACCTACGAAATTCTTGGCGAAGTCGATATGTCTTTAGGGATCATCATGACCAATCCAGATGGTGAAGATTTGCGAATTTGTATTCCTTTTGAAGAACTCGGTTGCGCCGACGTTTCTTTAATAAAAGACGGGGATGAAACCTCGTGTGACTGCTGGCTGGAAGGCGACTTAGCAGCCTGGCAGTCCATGTTTGACAATATTGTTGAGAACGGCACAGCCACTGGGCGACAAACCATTTCCAGCCTGACTCTGGTGGGAGACCAAATTAGAGTTCGCGGAGTTGACCCCATGGGTGTCGACCGTTTCTTCCGCTTTAACCAAACCGTCCAACAATTTTTTGACGGGGCCAGTCAAATAGCCCTAGTGGAAGCTTAAGGCTGGGGTCATGATTTACTTGAAATCCACCAAAACAAATAGTTACAACTCACCTATCAATTCATCTACAGAAAGTGTTTTCTAATGGAAGCTATGCCTTGCCCTCACTGCAACGAACCGCTTGATCATGTACTCGACCTTCCTTATGGTTATTGGGGTTGGACTGGGGACGCTTACGAATTACGGAGCACCGCCGATACTGTCAACGTGGCGCCTTGGGCCTGTGCCAGGTGCTTGACTTCGCTTCGGCCCTTTCACCCCCAAGATGTCACTGCTGAGTCTTTAACCGTCGAGTCACCGGTACCTGGCGTTTAAAACTCAAGTTTTTTTATGAGTTATCAAGTTATTGCGAAGGAGTGCATCGGGTGTGGGGCCTGCGAATACGCCTGTCCCACCGAGGCGTTGCGCAAGACCGACAGTTTTTTGGGGCTGTTCATCATTAACCCGTTGACCTGCGATGACTGTGGTGATTGTGTAGATAAATGCCCTGAGTTTGCCATTGTGCCTGACCCTGAGTGGCCGGTTTGTTATGGCCGAGGATGTCCGTTGGGGTCAAAGCGCTTGGCGTCTGTGGAATGCAACGTATGGGAAGAGCGATGCCAGCACTGCGGCTCCACATTATGGCATGATCAAAATACTCGTGAAGAATGGGCTTGTCCGACCTGTGGTCTTGCGTTGCGTGTGCGTTGCCCGCGAAGCCACCGGGTTGACGAAGTAGCTACTGAATTTCCAGATCTTGCAGATTGGTTAACGGAAACTGCCCCCATGGCCACTATTCCTTAGTCACTAGACTCCTAGGTACCAGTCAATTAAAGCAACACTGTAGGGTCGTAAAACCCTAAACCATCACCGTCATAATCCATGTCAAAACCGAGACGAGTGCGCATTACATCAGACATAGAAATGACGTCTAGAAGCGGTATCGAAAGGTGCTGGTTTTCTTCTTGTCGAAGCCACCCAAGCACGTAAGTAAGAATTATTCCGTAACGCCAATCATCTTGAGTGACATTGGCCCCGCCACCGTGGAGAGTTCCTCCAAGCCAGAACAGAACAGAGCCCTTTGGCATCTCAGCGCGAACTATTTCCTCGGGTGTCGCTACACGGTCAACTTCCCAATGATGACTTCCGGGAACCATCTGTGTGCCTCCATTGTCTGATGTAAAATCTGACATGGCCCACATGCTCGCGAGGATGAGGTTGGGTCGTGGCGGCGACCAATATTGATAAAGATCTTCTTCACGATGCAATATTTGATCTCGTGCTCCAGGTCCGATCTCAAGTGCTGCTGAAACATTTAACTGCCACTTGATGCAATTTGGAAGTAAATGCTTGTCTCCTATTTTTTCAACAACTGGATGAGTCATTAGTTCTCGCATTGTTGGAGAGCGATGCATTAAGGCAACTATTCGATGTGTTTTACCAGGATAAAAATTTTCTGGGTCATCTTCCTCTGATTCAGCTTCTTGCATATAGTCAGCAAGTTCAGATTTCACTAAATCAATAGTGGTTTGTTCAGCCATGCCAGTTACTACAAGACAACCTGCTTCGCTTAAGAGGTCGTACATGGCATCTGGATTCTCACCAGAATCGCATACCGGAATTGTGGGTTTCATAAACAACACCCCCCATCGATATTAGCTTTTACTGGTGGGCGTGGAGGGACTTGAACCCCCGACATCCTCCTTGTAAGGGAGGCGCTCTAGCCAACTGAGCTACACGCCCGAGAAGCAACTACCCTATCGTTCTGAATTCGTGTCAGAACCCTTGACGGAAATCTAATAATTTCGTGATTAAGTCACCGGTACCAGCTACTGGAGTCCGCCGTATCGATCGATCTAATTTATGAAGATTTCGCCCTTGACTATCTGCGACTTCAACACCAGCCTCAGCGCACACCAATGAAGCGCCAAGGTAGTCCCAGATTCCATGGGCATCAGGTGAACAATCCACGAACCCGTCTAGACGTCCATCTGCTATTGCGCAGAGATCTAAAGCGATAGCGCCTAGTGAACGAAATTGAGCCCAGCCTGGACTATGCGGAGGTAAGCCTGAGATCCCAATGATTGATTCAGATAACTCTGGATTATCAGTCCGTAAAAGTTTTTCTCCGTCTTTGAAGGAACCCTTCCCTCTTACCGCTTCATACCGCACAGAGTGAACGAGGTCTACTACAACAGCGACCAAGGGCCCGTGTTCATCTACTACGCATAGGCTTGTCGCAAACCAGGGCAAGCCACGTGACGCATTGGTTGATCCATCCAAGGGGTCAACTACCGCCACTAAACCATCTCCACTGAAGTTCTCTGATTCTTCGCTAAGAATCCTGTAACCCGATGCGACAAGGCTGTCTGCGATGACCTGATCGGCAACAACGTCGCTGTTGTATTGATCAGGACGGTTTCCGGAAGGGCCCCAGTCTTCCAGCGCTTCAAAAGAAATTAAGATTTGATCTACTGTTTTGTTTAGATCCGAAAGAATTTTTTTGGGGTCTACCGCATCTTTCATCTTGATGACCATTTATCCTTTGGAGAGATTCTTGCCCCGCTGGATTCCGTGAAAAGGAAATCCTGCTTCTTGATATTTCTGGTAAAGGTCAAAAAACTCTTCTCCGAATGGGTTCTGGCCGCGTAAAGGCATGCTGGCGCGAACCACGGTGAAATCAAGCGGAGCGAGTTCTGCTGCTTCATCAAAATGCTTTTCAGCTTCCTCTAATCGGTCTTCACGTCTTAAATGAGCTGCGAGCCTGAAATGGAGTCGTGCCTGAATCTCTTCTTCCAACAAATCTGGTACAACATATGACGCGTCGTCAGGTAAAGCCCCGTCCCGTACCCAATCGCGAACCTGCTGCATGTGAGTCTCTCGACTGATACCGGTTATTTCTGTAAAAGTGTCGGTCCCAAATTCGCTTGCTGCCGGACGAGAAATCATGCCTATCTCATCTATCCAAATCACAGCCGGAACGTTACTTATCGCGTATGACTCTGTTAGGAGATGGTCTTTATCCATAACAACTGGAAAGGTCACACCTTTTGCCAGCTCTTGAATGGCTTCAACGTTCTCGTCTATTGCGACTGCGATAACAGTGAAGTTTTCATCGACAAGTTCTTCGTGTAGTTCCTGCCAACCTGGCAGATCAAAAGCGCATCCTCACCAACTGGAGAATGCCACAAGAAGGCGTTTTTTGCCTGACCAGTCAGATAAAGCTCGATCAACTCCTGAGATATCCGGAAGCTTAAAGTCTGGGGCTATACGATCTTTTAACGCTTTAGAACGCACTGCATGTGGTTGGCCGATTGTGATAATCCCTGCTTCTGGAGCGGAGAGACTTGGTCGACCTGCAAGCGCAGCGACGTCCTTAAGATTCAGCGAATTGTCGTCTTGAGAGACAATTCCGTCATCTATTGGAATGCAAACATCTCCTCTACAAAGCCCTTCT
>Ga0066850_10000201_pt1 | contig 33091 bp, 38 predicted proteins | sample ETNtaG_4_FD_67282 | JGI IMG/M metagenome (GOLD analysis project Ga0066850, IMG submission 67282) | Marine microbial and viral communities from oxygen minimum zone, Eastern Pacific Ocean - ETNP201406SV67 | ecosystem: Environmental > Aquatic > Marine > Oceanic | place: Pacific Ocean: Eastern... | reverse complement strand
TTATTTTCAATAGCATTGGCACTAATAGTCTCAGTTATTGGAATTATATTAACTATAATTGATAATAAAAATAATTAATACTAAAATGAAGGCGACACAGTGAAATATTTTATCGTGTGTGGTGTGGTCTTTCCGCTTGATTTGTGAAGCGGAACGAATAATAATTATTAACCTTTTTTTATTTGGTGCATCTAAAGTAATAAAGGGAGGTACAATATGAATACTATAATTTTTGCTGTAGCAATAGCATTGCTTAGTTCCTGCTCTACAACAAATCATCATCATCATTATGGTCAACAAGAAGATAGAATTATGGATGACCGTAGAATTGTGCATCATAATTATGTCGATTATGGTGATCACATACAGGTAATTGTAAAGCATAGACCCCATTTATCAAAACAAGAGAGAAAAAGAATTAAACGTTGGTGCCATCGTCATTATGGACACCATAAAAAACGTATTTCATATAAATTTGTTATTGTAGGATAATTAATTTTTTTAAACTATTGTGTGAATAATAAGACTATTTCATTTATACAACAGTTTAAAAAGGGTGATCAAAAAGCATTTGATTCGCTTGTTCTTTTACATAAAGATATGGTTATTGGTATGATTTATAATATGGTCCATAATAGTCAAGATGCAGAAGATATTTCTCAGGATGTGTTTGTTTCTGTTTATTTTGCTTTAGATAAATTCAAACAAAGTTCGAAATTTAAAACATGGCTTTATCGTATTGTAATAAATAAAGTAAATAGTCATTATAGAAAACTAAAGCTTAGAAATGTATTTAGTCTTGATTTATCTGAGATTGATGATGTAAAAGCATCATATAGTGATGAAGATAAAATATTTGAAGATTATAATAAAAGGCTTTTACAAAAAGCTATTATTTCTCTTTCAGGAAAGCAAAGAAATGTATTATTACTTAGAGTATACCAAAATCATAGTTTTAAAGAAATAAGTCAGTATCTTGGGATCTCAACAAATAATGCAAAAGTAATGTATCACCTAGCTAAAGAAAGTTTAAAAAAGAAGATAAAAAAACATGCAGAATAATAATTATATAAATAGTCTACGTAGAAAAATACTATACAGAAAGGTTCAAAATAATATAACAGGCTTAGTAGGCTCTGTAGCTATTATAGTTGCAGTATTTTTTACATTTAATTTGCCAAAAGAAGATCTTCTTTTTGACGAGTATTATGAACTATCAAGCTTATATGAATGGGAAGTACTTGATGAATTAACTAAGGATGAGATTTATGATTTTTTAATAGATTATACTTGTTTAGAAGATTATGATACCATCGAAGATGAAAACATTCTAGAATGGATGGAAACCTTAAATTTAGGAGGATAAAATGAATAAAATTATATTTATAGCTGTTTTATGTTTATCACTATCTATAGCTCAGGAGGATAGAGCTAAAAATATGAAGGTGATGATGAAATGGAAATTAACAGAGTACTTAGATCTTGATGAATCTCAAGCAGAAAAGTTTTTTCCGAAAATGAATTCTCATGAGAAAGAATTAAAAAGTATCAATAAAGAGATTATGGATCTTAAGAATAAATTAGAAGAACAAATAAGTTCAAATACTTCTTCAAAAAGAGAAAACAAAAGAATGATAGAGAGAATCCAAGAACTTGAAAAGAAAAAAATTGATACAAAATTTACTTATATTGGGTCACTTGATGGGATACTAAGACCCAATCAAGTTTCTAAATTAATGGTTTTTGATAAGAGGTTTAAAAAATCTCTTAAAGATCAAATAAAAAATAATCCTTCACATAAAGGTAAACATAGAAGGTAATAGTTAAGATATTTTTTTGTAGATTTATTCTATTATCATGAATAAAATTCTTACTATATATTGTTTATTATCAACTGTAATTTTTGCTGATTTAGGCGTTAAAAAAATAGCAAGCGGCTTTGATAAACCTGTTTACGTTTTACCAATTCCAAATAGAGAAAATGAGCTTTTAGTTTTAGAGCAGAAAGGATTGGTTCGTCTTGTTAAAGATAATAAAATTGCGAAGACTCCTTTTTTAGATATTGAAGATCGTGTCCATAGACCTTTATTCCCAGGAGATGAGATGGGATTTCTGGGATTTGCGTTTGATCCTAATTTTAATGATAACAGTTATTTTTATGTACATTATGATGATAAAGATTATAATACTATTATTTCACGTTTTAAGGTTAAGGAAAAATTGGCTGATAAATCATCTGAAAAAATAATTTTGACATTAGCTCAGCCGTATTTCAATCATAATGGAGGAACAATAGAATTCAGAAAAGATGGATACTTATATATTGGTCTTGGTGATGGCGGATCTTCAGGAGATCCAGAAAAAAGGGCACAAGATCCATCTAATTTATTTGGAAGTATTCTAAGAATAGATGTTGATACTGAAAAACCATATACATCCCCAAAATCAAATCCATTAGTGAAATATAGAAAATTTAAAGATGAGATATGGGCTTATGGACTTAGAAATCCTTGGAGATTTTCATTTGATGCATTAACCGGTGATATGATTATCGGAGATGTTGGTCAATATCTTTGGGAGGAAATAAATATCGAGTATTTTGGTGATGAAGGTGGAAAGAATTATGGATGGAATATTATGGAAGGCAACCATTGTTACCATGAAGATGTACAAGAATGCTATGATGAAAAATTTGTAATGCCAGCCTTTGAATATCCTAATAATGCGAATTATGTAAAAACATTAGTTGGAATAAATCAGCCTAATATGGATGGGTGTTCTATTACAGGGGGCTATGTTTATCGAGGAAAAAATATTCCTGAGTTATATGGTAGATATCTTTTTGGTGATTACTGCACAGGTAAAGTTTGGAGTATAAAGATTGAAGATGGAAAAGGTACTGATGTGATAGATCATACAAAATCTATTATTGAAAGTATGGGGAAAAGAGAGTTCTATTTATCATCATTTGGGCAAGATTTTGATAATGAATTATTTATTATTGATTATAATGGAACAATTTATAGTTTAATTAATATATAATTATATACACTGAGGAATTCACATGAAAATACAAATTTTAATCGTTCTAACATTAATTTCATCTATTATATTTTCAGAACCTAATAATGATATGGTTGAAGGAGGTGATGTTCAGCATATCAGTCTTATTATTTATGAAGATTTAATCAATGAATTTTTTTCTAATATGGGTCAGATAAAGAAAAAAGAAAAAAAATATAAGTGGGCTCTTAAAAATCCCAGAATAAATATAAAAGATGAAAAAGCAATTTTTAAAGCAGAAATACAAGTTAAAAATAAACTGTTGAGCGTAACTAAAGATGTCGTAGGTAAAGTAGATATTTCTTATGATAAAGAGAATAATTTAATTATAGTATCTGTAGTTGAAGCTGATGTAATTGTAGATATTGCAGGTTATGATATAGGTAAGATTGATATAGGTAAACATTTTAATAAATCATTAGAATTAAATGGTCCCCAAGCTGTTTCTGAGTATGTTGAATTTCCTTTACCTACAGGAGATATTAGAAAAGTAGATATAGAAGTTGTTTCTTATTCTTTAGAATTAATTGATGGAGCAATTAAGGTTTCAACAAGTCTAGGATTCAATTCGGAAACGGTGCCAGCAATAAAAAATTAGTAAGTACTTCTTAGAACGCTTCTATTTTGAGTTAAATCAAAGTACCCAAAATCAAGTGCACGACCACCTTCTCCAGCTAGGACCATATTTGAAATATTTGTTCCATGTTTACCTGCAAGGTAAGAAACATCTAAAGATAATAGCATGAATTCTCCAGATGGAATAGATTTTCCTTCAAATGAAAAGGCTAGTATCATTTTTTCATTATGTGAAGTATTGAACCCTTCTAAATCTAGATAACCACCTTGAGATTTATCTAAAGTAACTCCGTCAAATTCCAACTGAATTCCATAGACAGGATCAGATGTCCTCATCCAAATATCCATCTGAGTTTTTTTTAGATCAAGCCATATGATGTTTTCTTCAATAGTATTAGGAGATGTGAATTCTGGTTCCTCATAAAGCATAATACCTGCAGCTATCATCGCAGCTACCCCAAGGCTTGTAATGATTGTAATTAAGCTTGAATTATTTTGTGACATATTAGTCCCTTATTTAAATTAAAAAATTTCTAACGCTGCTTTAATCATTATATATATCAAAACAATGATATAAATAGACATTCTTTTCCAATTGACATTATCTAGAGTGAGTTTACTAAATACTCCCTTAGGATATGCAGTAAAGGCAGCATGTACCATAAATCCAAAACAAATCATAGTACATAATATTTGTATATAGCTAAATCCACTTTCTATTATAATATATAATGATAGTAAAGCACATGACATATATATATTATGATATAGCCAAGGTCTTTTCCCCATTGAATTGAAATATGATTTAGTAAATTGATTAAAAGCATCCTTGCTAATTAGTATAAATGATATTTTAAGTATACTAAGAATGATAAAAATAATTGCAAGTAATTCTAAATTGCTCATGGTTTAAATTAATACATATTATTACAAATTTCTATGATATTTAGATAGCCTTTTATATTACAAAGTATTAATTTAGGTCTGTGAATTTAAAAAATAATTTATAAGGTATAATCATGAACAAAATAATTTCATCATTTGTAATAGTAAGTTGTCTTCTAGCTGGAACTATATCTGAATCATATAAAATTAAAGGAATGCATTGTCAGTATGGATGTGCTAATAAAGTAAAAGCTTTAATGAATGATTTAGATGGAATGCAAAAGTGTGAAGTAGATTTTGATAAATCTCTTATGACAGTTGAATATGATAATAAAAAAGTAAATGAAACTCTTATTCTATCAACTCTCACAGAACAAACTACTTTTGAAACTCAAAAAGTTAACAACAAGCAAGAAAAACAATCTCTTTGGAGCAAATTGAAAGGTATATTCGGGTAAAATGTTAAAGCTTGGACTTTTATCAGGATCAATTTTTGCAGTTTTATCAGTTATTCTTGGTGCTTTTGGAGCTCATGCATTAAAAGACCAGTTAACTGCTTATTCTACTTCAGTATATGAAAAAGCTGTGTTATATCAGATGTTTCATGCATTAGGTATACTTTTAGTAACAGTAATTTCAAAAAATATGGAAACTCTTAATTTAGATGCTTCTATTTGGTGTTTTATTTTAGGTATAATTTTTTTTTCAGGAAGCCTTTATATTCTTGCGGTAACAGAAATTAAATGGCTTGGGATGATTACACCTATTGGTGGTATGTTGTTTATTGTTGGGTGGGTTTTAGTTATATTTAAATCATTGAATCTTTAAAGGGGATATGTGAATATGAAAAAAATAATTTTTATTATATTGTTGGCGATGTGCTCAGCAGGTTCTTATAGTGAGGGACAAATTGTTAATATTGGTGATCAGAATCAGGAGTTTGATATATGTTATGCTTCTAATCTTGATCCTAATGGTGATGGTGTATTTCAGCTTGCAGAACTAAATGGTGATTTAAATGGAGGTGATTATTATGTGACAGTCCTTGAGATGTCGGCATCATGGTGACCCTCGTGTTATTCTAGTTTATCAAGTTTTGATAATTTTATTTCACAATATGCAAGCAATGAAAATGTTTTTATTTTTACTTCTTTGGCTGATATCGGTCAGCCTTATTCATGTAACCAGTGGGGTGCTCAAGGAACATTAGGAATGCCTCTTGTTGTTGATGATACTGGTAGTCCTATGTTTAGTATGTTTTCAACATGCGAAGGCTCATCATGCTATTTTCCCAGTACTGTTATGATTGATCATTCTATGAAAATTCATCATATGGATTCTGGTTGGAATTCAAGCACTGCATCTAGTTATGTAAATGAAATGCTAGACAATTTATATACTTCTCTTATTTTAGCAGCTTTTGTTAATCTATCTATTGATAGTTCTTCTGATGGTGATCAGTTACTAAATCCTGGGGAGGAATTTGAGATAACCTTTACAGTAAATAATAATTCATTTGATTTATCAGCATTCAATGTTCAGGCAACTATTCAAGATAATTCAAACATTGTTTTTAATGAAAATTTTATAGAATTTGGTGATATTAATATAAATGGTTCATCATCTGTAACAATTGAAGGTTTTGTTTATGAAGATGTAGTACTTGGAGATAATGATTTTATATTAGAATTGACTGCTGGTTTAGATCAAAGTTTTAGTAAAGAAATTCCTTTTACTATTAATGTTTCATTAAATCAACCTGGATTTCCATTTGATTCAAACAGTGAGGTTAAACCTAATCCTTTAGTTGTTGATTTTACTGATAATGGTGAAAATGAATTAATATTTGGTGATAATAATGGTCTTGTACATGTTATTGATATTTATGGTAATGAATTGATAGATAATACTTTTCCATATGATACAGGAAATCAAATATGGGGTTCACTTGCATCGGGTTATATTGATGGTGATGATAATCTTGATATTGTTGTAACATCAAAGAGTAAACATTTATATGTTCTAGATAAGAATGGATTAAAATTAGATTATAATGCTAACAAGTTTTTAATTGGCACTCCAGCACTTGGGAATTTAGATGATGATACTGATTTAGAAATTGTATTTGGTTCTTTTTCGAGCTCTCCCAAATTATTTGCAGTTAATGTTGATGGTTCAGATGTCCAGGGTTTCCCTCTTGATTTAGAAAAATCTTATTCAGGTGTTGCTTTAGCTGATTTTAATGGAAATGGAAAAGATGATATTGTAGTAGGAACTGAACAGGATGAGATTTATTTAGTTTATGATGATGGGACAATTGCGCCTGGATTTCCATTTGTATCAACAGATAAAATTAGAAGTGCTCCATCAATAGTTAACACTGGCAGTTCTCAATTTATTTTAGCATGTTCTGAAGATAATAGTATATATGGAATTAATAATGATGGTAGTTTAAAATTTTCATTTGAAGCTGATGATGAACTACATACATCACCATCATTTTTAGAGTCTTCTCAAGGGCTTATGATATTTTTTGGTTCAGATAGTGGTACATTATACTCTATTGATGTAAATGGAAATTTACATAATGGATATCCAATACTAAGTAATAACAATAATTATGGTGGGATTGTAGGCTCAATAATATTGGGTGATTTAGATTCAGATGAAATTGCAGAAATTGTTTTTGGAGATGAGAATGGATATCTTCATATATTAAAATCTTTAGATAACAGTTATTCAAGCTTAAGTACTTATAATAATTTTCCAGCTCAAAATACATTTGGCTATGCTTCTTCAACAAGTATTCAAGATATAGATATGGATGGTGATTTAGAGATTTTTGCTGGAACTACTGGTGATGTTGTTGTATTTGATATTAAAGAATCTTCATCTTTAGATGGCTTTTGGAATATATATAGGGGTGATTATCATAGAAAAGGGTTTTATCAATTAGAAAATCAATGTATGTCAGGTGATATCAATTCAGATAGTATATTAAATGTTTTAGATATTGTAACTCTGGTAAATATTGTTATTAATTCTCCTGAAATAACAAATCAACAAGAGTGTGCTGCGGACATGAATTTTGATGGAGTTATAAATGTTCTAGATATTGTGACTCTTGTGAATATCATTATTTCATCATAATGTCAAAAATCAAGATTAATTATTCAGGTGATTTAAGAACAGAGTCTGAACATCTTGATTCAAATCATATTATTACAACAGATGCTCCTAAAGACAATCAGGGTTTAGGTAGAAAATTTTCTCCTACAGATCTTGTTGCATCATCCTTAGGTAGTTGTCTTTTGACAATTATGGGTATTGTTGCTAAAAGACATAATATATCTCTTGATAAAACATATGCTGATATTGAAAAAAAAATGTCAGAAAAACCAAGAAGAATATCAAAAATTACAGTTGATATTTATTTTAATAGTAAGATAAATGAAAAAGAAAAAAAACTATTAATCAATAGTGCTAAACACTGCCCGGTTCATAATAGTCTAAGTAACGATATGGATATACAAATTAATTTTAATTAAGGAATAAAATGAAACAAAAATATTTTATAGATACACACAAAGGGCTTAATTCAATATTTATTTTATTGTTAATGTATTTCTTTGATTCATGGGATAATTTGGTTGCTTGGATTTATTTGGCTCTTCATGGTACTTATGGTATTTTATGGATATTGAAAAGTAGAATTTTTCCAGATAAACAATGGGAAAATAAAATCTCAATATGGTATGGATTATTTATTTGGTTAGGTCTTAGTGCATATTGGGTATCACCATATATAATTATTACAGGACATCAGTTTCTACCATTTAATATTACATTAAGTCCAATGTATATTTGTTTTTGTATAACATTATATATATTTGGTGTTTTCTTACATTTCACATCAGATATGCAAAAATATGTAAATCTAAAACTCAACTCTGGACATCTGATTGAAGATGAAATGTTTGAAAAATCAAGAAATACAAATTATTTAGGCGAGCTATTTATATATTTAGGCTTTAGTTTGTTAGCTTTAGATTTTGCTCCAATCATTGTTTTATCAATATTTATTTTTTCTATTTGGATTCCTAATATGATCAAGAAAGATAAATCTTTATCAAGATATCCTGAATTCGAAAACTATAAAAAACGATCTAAGAAATTTATTCCATTTTTATGGTAGTTTGATTTGTATCACAAGATATAAAAAATTGTCATAAATCACATTTATTATATTGTATCAATAATAACTTCAAAAAAACAGGAGGTTATTATGAGAACATTAACTTCAAGAAAAACATTAAAAACAAACTCTAGCCCAAATAAAGAATATATTAGAGAGTTGTGTTTTCAAGCACCTTACCTGGTTATCAATACATCATGTGGTATTGGGAAATATAAATTTAATAAAATCGGGTATGATAATAAGGATGATTTAATTCTTGAATATACCCTTGTTAACGATAGGAAATACAACGATACCCCAAATATAATGTATAAGTTAGGAAGATATTATTATTTAAGTGCTGAGCAAGTTTTATATGCATTTAAATATTTTGCAAATACTTAATAGTATTTGTTTCTTAAAATCCTAAAAAAATACTAATTTATCCCTTTAATCTAGGGATATAATGTCAAAAGGGAAATTCAAAGAGGTTAAGAATAAAGTTGATTTTATTGGTTTAGAGCATGATATTCTAAAACGATGGGAATCTACTGATACGTTTAATCAATTACGCAATAAAAATAAAGGAAATAAGCCTTGGTCTTTTCTTGATGGACCAATTACAGCTAATAATCCAATGGGTGTTCATCATGCTTGGGGAAGAACATTAAAGGATGTTTTTCAAAGATATCATGCAATGCAAGGCTATGACCTAAGATATCAAAATGGCTTTGATTGCCAAGGTCTTTGGGTTGAAGTAGAAGTAGAAAAAGAATTAGGTTTTAAATCAAAAAAAGATATTATTGATTATGGTATAGAGAATTTTGTCAATCTATGTAAGGAAAGAGTTGATAAGTATTCTAAAATTCAAACAGAACAATCAAAAAGACTTGGGTATTGGATGGATTGGGATAATTCATACTATACTATGTCTGATGAGAACAATTATACTATATGGTCATTTCTAAAAAAATTATTTAATCAAAATAAAATATATAAAGGTACTGATGTTGTCCCCTGGTCAGGAAGATCAGGTACTTCATATTCCCAAATGGAAATTATTGAAGGAAGAAAACTAGTAGCACATAGATCTGTATTTGTAAAGTTTCCTCTTTTAGATAAAACAAATGAATTTTTATTAGTGTGGACAACTACACCATGGACATTAACTTCAAATATTGCAGCAGCTGTAAATGTTAATTTGGATTATGTGAAATTAGAAGCTTATGATGGATCAATCTATTATTTTGCTAAAGATAATTTTAAATTTCAAAGACTTGAAAAACAATTTAAAGAAAAAAAATTATGGATAGACGGTGTCCCTAAATTAAAAACAATAGAACAAGTTTTTAAAGAAAGAGGATCGTATAAAATAATAGATATAATAAAAGGGAAAGATATGTTAGGGTGGAAGTATTCTGGACCATTCGATGAGCTTGATGCTCAGAGTATGAGCGGAGGATACCCATTTGTTAATGATTCTCTTAAAGCTAAAGATCTTACTGCAATTAAATGTCATAAAGTTATTGATGGAGGAAAAGATAATATTGGTAATGACATTGTTGTAGCTGGAGAAGGAACAGGGATTGTTCATATAGCTACAGGTTGTGGATCAATTGATAATAAAATTGGTAAGAAAATTGGCTTAGTTGAAATAGCACCTTTGAATGAGGAATCTAAATATATTAAAGGTTTTGGCTTTCTTGAAGGACTGCTTTCTACTGATAAGGAAACTACAGATAAGATTCTCGATGATCTGAAAGGTAAAGAGATATTATTGCATGTTGAAGAGTACCCACACATTTACCCACATTGTTGGAGATCTGGAGATGAATTAGTTTATAGATCAGTAGATGAATGGTATATCAATATGGACTGGCGTGATGATATTAAAAAAACAGTTAAAGATATTAATTGGATACCATCGTGGGGCAATGAGAGAGAGATGGAATGGCTTGAAAACATGGGTGATTGGATGATATCTAAGAAAAGATTTTGGGGTTTAGCATTACCAATATGGAGATTCGAAGATGATACATTTTATGTTGTTGGTTCTAAAGAAGAATTAAAGAAATTAGCTGTTGAAGGTTGGGATGAGTTTGAAGGACATAGTCCTCATAGACCTTGGATTGATAAAGTGAAAATTAAACATCCTGAGACAGGTCTTATTGGAACAAGAATCGAAGATGTTGGTAACCCTTGGCTTGATGCAGGAATAGTTCCTTATTCGACATTAAATTATAATACAAATAAAGAGTACTGGGAAAAATGGTTTCCAGCAGATTTTGTAGTTGAATGTTTTCCTGGACAGTTTAGAAACTGGTTTTATTCACTGCTAGCTATGTCAACAATGATGGAAAATCGTGCTCCATTTAAAACTTTACTAGGTCATGCATTAGTAAAAGATAATACAGGTAGGGATATGCATAAATCATGGGGTAATGCTATCTGGTTTGATGATGCAGCTGAAAAAATGGGAGTAGATACAATGCGTTGGCTTTATGCAAGCCAAAACCCTGAGCATAATTTACTTTTTGGATATCAAATTGCTGATGATATAAGAAAAAATTTAATAACACTGTGGAATACATATTCATTTTTTACTACATATGCTAATCTAGATAGTTTTAATCCTACAAAACACTCGTTTGATAAAGCCAAATTAACTACTCTGGATAAATGGGTTATAGGAAAGATGAATAAATTTATAGATTGTTCAAAATCATATTATGAAAATTATGAACTTTATAAATTAATGAAAGAAGCTACAATTATGTTAGATGATATTTCGAATTGGTATATTAGAAGGAATAGAAGACGTTTTTGGAAATCAGAGAATGATAGTGATAAAATTAGTGCATATTTAACTCTTTACCATATTCTGATTAATTATTTAAAGGTTATGTCACCAGTAATTCCATTTATAACTGATAAAATATATAACAATCTAGTTCTAAATGTAAATTCTGATGCTCCAAATAGTATTCACCTTACTGATTTTCCTGAAAAAATTGATGTATTGATCGATGAAGATTTAGTTGATGGTGTAGATTCTATAAAAAATATTGTTAGTTTGGGTCGCTCTGCTCGAAATAAAGCAAATCTTAAAATAAGGCAACCTTTGTCAGACATTTGTTTATATCTTAATAAAGATAAGATAAAATTTATAAAAGATAATAAATCTCAAATTATTGATGAGTTGAATATTAAAAATATTAATTTTGTTAAAGAGCAAAAAGAAATTGTCAAATATGAGTTAAAACCTAATTTTAATATTCTTGGACAGAAATATGGAAAAGATGTTAAAAAAATAGTATCATTGTTAAATCAGATTGATGTTGATGATTTTAAAAATGAGTTAAAAAACAATGAGTGTTTTTCTCTTTCTGATAATGAATTCTCAATTCAAAAAGAAGATGTGAATATTGTTGAACATGCTATGAAAAATTACTCCCTTTCTTCTAATAAAGATATTATAGTTTCTTTGAACACTCAATTAACAACAGATTTGATTAATGAAGGTAGCGTTCGAGATTTAATTAGAAAAGTGCAAAATTTACGGAAGGAATTAGATTTTGAGGTATCAGATAGGATTATTTTAAATATTAATTCTTCAGAAAATTTCTATAATGCTTTAAATGAAAATTTAGAATATTTCAAAAATGAAACATTATGCGAAAATATTATTAGAAAAAAATCTAATAATATTGGAAAATATGAAAAAATTACAATAAATTCTAATGTACTTCATATAATGATTAAGAGAGTTTGAAATTATGGCAAAAAAAACTTGGACTGATAAAGAATTATTAGACTTTAAAAAGATGATTTCTAAAAAAAGAAATCTATTATTAGATGAGATTTCTGATTCTAAAGATAGAGCTGATGAAATTTTAAAAACATCAACTTCAAATGCTTTGTATTCTTCTCATATGGCTGATGCTAGCTCTGATCATGTAGAATTAGAAAAAGCATACTATATGATTGCTAGAAATAAAACTTTCTCTGGTTATTTAGAAAAAGCTCTCAATATGATTGAAAATAAAACTTTTGGTATATGCCAGGTATGTGAAAAACTTATAAACAAGGATCGACTTGAAGAAGTTCCTCATACAACAAAGTGTTTTGATTGTAAAAACGACAGATAATTGAAATTCTTTTATATTTCATTAGTTATTATATTTTTTGATCAATTTTCAAAGATTTCAATAAAACAATATTGGGTCCAAAATAATTTATTTTATAATAAAATAAATATAATTGGTGATTATTTAAGATTTGTATTTGTTGAAAATCCAGGTATCGCTTTTGGTATAGATACAAGTAAATATCATATTTACATTACAATACTTACTGTTTTTGCTGTTATCATTTTATCCTATTACTTATATATCTTAGTACTTGAAAGAAGCTATGAGCGTTTGTCATGGTCGTTTATTTTAGGTGGTGCTATTGGGAATTGTATTGATAGAGTTATGGTATTAATTCCAGGATCTCAATACAGAGGAGTAATTGATTTTATTGATATTGGTATAGGTGAACATCGTTGGTATATATTTAATATAGCTGATGGAGCAATAACTATTGGATTAATAATATATATATTCCAGACCTATATCCTTAAATATAAAAATTAATTTTGAAAAAAAAATTCAAATATGATCTAAATGAAGAAATACGTTTAGATAAATATTTAACAAATCAGCTTTCTGATTTATCAAGAACAAAAATCCAAAATATAATTCAAAGTGGATCAGTTTCAGTAGATGGATATTTAGTTAAATCCTCTTATAAACTGAAAATTAATCAAATTGTAACAGTCGAAAATAATAATATAGAAAAAGATGAAATATATATCGAACCTCAAGATGTTAATCTTAATATAATTTATGAAGATGATCAAATTATAGTAATAAACAAAGAATCTGGAATCATTGTCCATCCTGGTATAGGAAACAAAGATAACACAATGTTAAACGGACTATTATATCATTGTTCAAATTTATCTAATATAGTTAATAGACCTGGTGTGATTCATAGGTTAGATAAGGAAACTACTGGTGTTATTGTTTTTGCTAAAACAGATAAGGCTCATTATTTTATAAGTGAACAATTTGCAAATAGAAAAATATTCAAACAATATAAGGCAATAGTATGGGGTAATTTATCTGAGTCTAAGACAATTGATAATAATTTAATTAGAGATAAAAAAAATAGATTAAGATTTAAAGTCTCAGATAATAGTGGAAAGAAATCTATCTCAATATGTGAGCCTGTTAGTCATTGTGCAATACCTATCACTGAAGTGAATGTTTTTCCTAAAACTGGTCGCACACATCAAATTAGAGTTCATTTATCATCAATTGGTCATCCAATATTAAAAGATGGTTTGTATAATGGTGGTGAAAAAAACATTAATTCATTTAATCAAAGTTATAGGAAAAATCTTTTAGGTGTTTTAAAATGTATTAATAGAGTTGCTTTGCACGCATATAAAATTGAATTTGTGCATCCAACATTAAATAAAAAAATTCAATTTAAAGCTCCACTACCAAATGATATTAATAATATTATAGAGAAATTAAATGACTATCAATGATGAGTATATAGATCAATTTATAGATTATATTACTAACGAGAGAAAGTATTCTCATCATACAATTCGTGGATATAAGAGTGACCTTGGAGATTTTTCAAAATTTCTCAATACTTATGATTGCAATTTAAGCTTAATTGATATCGATAGATCAGGAATTCAATTTTTTATACAGTCCCTATCTAAAAAAAATCTTACAGGAAAAACATTACAAAGAAAAGTATCTAGTATTAAATCTTTTTATAGATTTTTATCAGATAGAGAAATTATTGAATATAACATATCTGAATTAATACATCTACCAAAGGCTGATAAGAAATTACCAAATTTATTATCTAAAAGAGAAATTGATAAATTGATGTTATTACCTGATCTTTCTACGTTTGATGGAATTAGAGATAAATCTATTTTAGAAATATTATATTCAACTGGTTTGAGAATTTCAGAGTTGATTACAATAAAATTAAATGATATTAATATTGATAATAAAGTAATTAAAGTTTTTGGGAAAGGAAGCAAAGAAAGATATGTTTTACTTGGTAAAGAAGCTTTAAATTCTTTAACAGATTATTTAAATAAAAGAAAAAATATAAGCAAAAGGTATAGAAGAAATATTTTTCTTTATCCAAGTATTAAAAAAAGCAATCAAGAGTATATTAGTCCAAGAACAATGTTTAATATTATAAAAAAATATTTGATTATGATTTCCAATAATGAGAAATTAAGCCCTCATTCATTGCGACATTCATTTGCTACACATTTGTTAAATAATGGTGCAGATTTATTATCAGTTAAAGATATGCTCGGTCATGAAGATTTATCTTCAACTCAAATTTATACTCATGTAAGTATTGATAAATTGAAAAATATATATAATAAAGCTCACCCAGATGGAGATTAGTTATGGTAAATAAACAATTTTTTAAAGATATTAAAAATGTATTAATTAATCCTTCAATACAAATGGTTTGTGAACATATTTTAAATAATAAAGAAGGTGAAATTGGTCAAAAAGGGGCTATGATGGTTGATACAGGAGAATTTACTGGAAGATCACCTGATGATAAATATTTTGTTGAGGAAAGCTTTTCTAAAGATAATTTATGGTGGGGCCCTGTAAATAGGAAAGTTGATATAAGTGTATATAATAAGTTGTATGATAAAATAATTGATTATTATAAAAATAGTTTAGATATAACATATGTTTTTGAAGGGTATGCAGGATCAGATTTAGATTATAAATTGCCAATAAGAGTTATTGCAAAAAAAGCATGGCAGTATATGTTTTGTCGTAATATGTTTATAAATATAGGCAAAAAAAGTAAAAATTTTAAATCAGAATTTACAATTATCAATGCATCAGATGTTATTAATGAAGATTTTAAGATTGATAAGATGAATTCTGAAGTGTTTATTATTTTTAATTTAAAGGATAAAATAGCAATTATTGGAGGTACTGAATATGGAGGAGAAATGAAAAAAGGTATTTTTTCAGTTCTCCATTATATGCTTCCTCTTAAAGGTGTTTTATCAATGCATTGTTCAGCAAACGTAGATAAAAATTTTAATAATACTGCTTTATTTTTTGGTTTGAGTGGAACAGGAAAAACCACACTTTCGACAGATCCTGCTAGACCTTTGATTGGAGATGATGAGCACGGTTGGTCAGAAAGTGGAATATTTAATTTTGAAGGTGGTTGCTATGCAAAAACAATAAAATTAGATCCAAAAGCTGAGCCTGATATTTATAAAGCTATTAAGTTTGGAGCATTATTAGAAAATGTTGTCTATGATAATGATACACGAGTTATTAATTATGATGACAACTCCAAAACAGAAAACACAAGAGTATCCTATCCTTTGAATCATATTGAAAATTCTTTAGTATCTTTTAATAAAGATAGCAAAGCAGGTCATCCAAATAAAATTATTTTTTTAACTTGTGATGCGTATGGAATATTACCTCCTATCGCTAAATTAGATAATAAGCAAACAATGTATCATTTTATAAGTGGTTATACTGCAAAAGTAGCAGGTACAGAAAGAGGTATATCAGAACCTGTTGCAACATTTTCTCCATGCTATGGTGGTCCTTTTTTAACTCTTCATCCACTTGTTTATGCAGAATTGTTAGATGAAAAAATAAAGAAGCATGATGTTGAGGTTTTTCTTGTAAATACTGGATGGATAGGTGGTAATCCTGCATCTGGAGCTAATAGGATTTCTATAAAAGATACAAGATTGATGATAAATGCAATTTTAGCTGGTTTATTAGAGAATACTTACTACAAAAAAGAGAAATATTTTGGATTATTAATTCCTGATTATGTGAAAGGTGTTAATAAAAAAATATTAAATCCTATTAATGCATGGAATGATAAAGAGTTTTATCATAATGAAGCAATTAGATTATCTGAATTATTTAAAGAGAATTTTAAAACATATGGTAAAAAAGTAGAATATTTAATAAGTTCTGGACCAATTATCTAAATAGATTTAATATTATGAGAGAAAATTATTTATTTACTTCAGAATCAGTAACAGAAGGTCACCCAGATAAAGTCTGTGATATAATTTCAGATTCTATACTTGATGCAATGTTAGACCAAGATATGAATGCTCGCGTTGCATGTGAAACAATGATAACAACTGGCCGAGTAATTGTTTCAGGCGAAATTACTACAAATGCTAAAATTGATTATCATTCTGTTATAATTACTGCATTAAATGATATTGGTTACTCAAAAGATGATTTAGGCATTGTTCAATCTAATGCTAATCAAGATAATAAAATTATGATAGACACATTTATCAAGAAACAGAGTCCTCATATCGCTCAGGGAGTAGATGAATTTGATAATCATGAGCAAGGAGCTGGTGATCAAGGATTGATGTTTGGGTTTGCATGTAATGAAACACCAGAGCTTATGCCACTTCCTATTATTCTTTCACATTGTCTAACAAAAAAATTATCTGAAGTAAGAAAAAATAAAAAGTTAAATTGGCTTAAACCTGATGGTAAAAGTCAAGTAACTGTTGAATATGATTCATACAATAATCCTGTAAAAGTAAAAAAGGTTGTTATTGCAACTCAACATATAGATTTATTAGATAAATATAAAAATGAATCTGAAGAGCATAAGTTTATTGAAAATGAAATAATTAGTGAAGTTATTTTACCAGTTTTAAAGCAATATAATTTAAAGTTTGATGAAACGTTTATAGTTAATGGTACTGGTAGATTTGTTGAAGGTGGTCCAGTAGCTGATGTAGGATTAACAGGTAGAAAAATTATAGTTGATACTTATGGAGGCTATTCAAGACATGGGGGAGGAGCATTTTCTGGTAAAGACCCCTCTAAGGTTGATAGGTCTGCAGCATATATGGCTAGATATATAGCGAAAAATATTGTTGCTGCAAATTTATCAGATAAATGTGAAGTTCAATTAGCTTATTGTATTGGTGTTGCTAATCCAATGTCAGTTAACGTTAACACATTTAATACTAGCGATATCAGCGATTCAAAACTAATAAAACTTATAAATAAAGTTTTTGATTTAAGACCTGCATCAATAATTAATACATTGAATTTGAAAAAACCAATTTATAAACGATTTGCTGCTTATGGTCATTTTGGTAGGGTTGATAATTGTTCTTGGGAAAAAATTGATATGGTTGAACAATTAAAAAATAATTTAGGAGAAATATGTCAGTAAAGTCAAGAGCTATTGCAACTGATTATAAAGTTGCTAATATAAAATTAGCAGATTTTGGAAGAAAAGAAATAAGTCTGGCTGAACATGAAATGCCAGGTTTGAGAACACTAAGAAAAAGAATGTCAAAAGATAAGCCTTTGAAAGGAGCTAGAATATCTGGCTGTATTCATATGACAATTCAAACAGCTGTTTTAATTGAAACATTAGTAGATCTAGGAGCTGAGGTGAGATGGTCATCTTGCAATATCTATTCAACTCAAGATCATGCTGCAGCTGCTATAGCTAAATCAGGAATCCCGGTTTTTGCATGGAAAGATGAAAGTGAAGAAGACTATTGGTGGTGTATTGAAAAAACATTGCAATTTTCGGGTGGAAAAGGACCAAACCTTTTATTAGATGATGGTGGTGATTTAACTGAATTGATTTTAAAGAAAGAGTCAAGTTTTATTTCTAATGTTAAAGGAGTCTCTGAAGAAACCACAACAGGTGTTCATCGATTATATCAACTTTCAAAAAACAACCAGCTTCCATTTCCAGCTGTGAATGTAAATGATTCTGTTACAAAATCAAAATTTGATAATAAATATGGATGTAGAGAGTCCTTGGCTGATGGTATTAAAAGAGCAACTGATATAATGTTAGCTGGCAAAAAAGTAATTATATGTGGGTATGGAGATGTTGGAAAAGGGTGTGCTCAGTCAATGCAAGGTTATGGAGCAATTGTTTTCGTAACAGAAATTGATCCTATATGTGCTTTGCAAGCATCAATGGAAGGTTTTAGTGTAGTTACTATGGATGAAGCCTGTAAATATGGAGATATATTTGTTACTGCTACAGGCAATACAGATGTAGTTACTGGGAAACATATGAGTCAAATGAAAAACAATGCAATTCTTTGCAACATAGGACACTTTGATGATGAAATTGAAGTTTCTTATTTAGAAAACAATAAAGATATTAAAGAATTTAATATTAAGGCTCAAGTAGACAGATTTGAATTTTCTGATGGTCATTCTATTATTCTATTATCAAGAGGTAGGCTTGTTAACTTAGGAAATGCAACAGGTCATTCTTCATTTGTTATGTCTACATCTTTTACTAATCAAGTATTAGCACAAATTTATTTATGGCAAGAAAAGATAAGTGAAGGTGTTCATGTACTAAGTAAAGAATTAGATGAAGAGGTAGCGAAATTACATTTAGGCCATTTAGGTGCTAAACTGACAAAATTAAATACCAAACAATCTGATTATATAGGTGTTAAAAAAGAAGGTCCTTATAAACCTAAAGAATATAGATATTAATTAAGGACCAGTGTAATAATTCAAGATTTGAGTTTCCAGTCCATTAGTACCTACAGCGAAGATCATTGAAGATAAACCATTTGCAGCATTATTATTTTCCAAGGTCAATTCAGTTAATAATCCGCATCCAGATGGTATTACATTACCAGTAAGTGAAAATGCAATAACAGTATTTCCACCAACAGAAATCATAAATCCATTAACTACTGCGTCACCTCCAGAATAATTAGTTACATTTGTCCCATCAATATTAAATTGAAACCCTCCAAAATCAAAATCAACATTGTAAAATACAGATCCTTCTTCCATATGCAAATGATTTATAGGCATTGTACATGCATCAAAATTAACAGAGCTACATGATGAGTTATCCCCACCACATATACCGCATTCATCAAAATCTGCAATGCAATTTCCATTGCAGTCTAAATTAGGTTCTGGTCCACTCCCCCCGCATACACCGCATTCATCATTAATATCACCTGTAAAACCTTCTTCTCCAATACATAAACCATTGCAATCCTCAATTTTCCCACTTCCACATTCTCCATCGCATCCAAATATTTCACCATCACAATCACATTTTCCTTGTTCAATGCCATTGCAACCACACTCATAAACTGAGCCAGGGCCATTGCATATCAAGCATTCGTCTATTATGGCATTTCCTCCGCAAACTCCAAAACAATCTACTTCATCATCTATATAATTCCCGTTTTCATCAGGTAATATACATCCATCGTCACAATTTAGTTTTCCATTTCCTCCACATACTCCACATTCATCATAAATGTTAGACCCACCCCATATTCCTGAACAATCTTGTGTACAATCATTTGTTGGGTCTTCATCACATATGCCACAATTATCTTCAATGGATAATCCATACTCGATACCATTGCAATCTAGAGTTGAGATTGGGTTGTTTTCACAATTAAGATATAGTAATAATAGTATAAATAAGTGATTTATTCTTCTCATAATTATTTAAATCTAAGTTCTTGATTTAATAAATAAATAACTACCAAAACTAACAAATAAAATATTTACAAACCAAACTGATAAAAAAGGAGATAATATTTGATTATATCCTAGTGTTTGACCAGTTTTTATTAATAAATAATATAAAAAAATCACAACTATCCCAAGACCAATTCCTGCTGTGTGAGAACTTCTAGGTTTTGTAATAGAAAGTGCTATGCCAAATATCATCATTATAAATGGAGTACATGCAAATGCGGTTTTGAAATGTTTGTTAACTGACCATCTTGTGTAATTCAAGCCTTTGTTTTTTAATTTTTTTACAAAATAAGATAATTGCCAATAGTTCATTTCTTCTGGATTTATATTATCTTTTTTAATTATTGAAGGAGTAATATCTTTTATGGCCAATGTGGAATCCTTAAGAAAATAATAATTTAAATTGCCTTCATCCCAATATCTTATTTTTAAATTTTTTAATAACCACATATTTTTTTCTTCATTCCAAGACATCCTGTCAGCATCAATTCTATATTTTATATCAGGTCCAATTAATTTTTGAATTGAAATATTAGTTCCACTATTTGTATTAAAATTAAATCTTTTAATTGCGAGGAAAGCATTTTCGAGATGATAATATATGTTATTTTGTTTAGATGATTTAATTAATTTTTTATTCATTTTTTTTTCAATGGGTATTCTTTTCTCAAATGCATTTACTACTATAATGTTATCGAAGAAAAATGAAAAAAAACATAATGCAATACTTGATATTAATAGATAAGAACTAGTTCTAAATATGCTTACACCTGAGGCTTTTAAAGCTGTTAGTTCATGACTCTTTTGCATTGTTACAAAACAAATTATTGTTGATATTAAAATTGTCATCGGGAGAGCTATACTTATATACCATGGAATTGATAATAAATAGTAATTTATTATTTCATTATTAGCAATGCCTCTATTTATAAATTTATCAATGTTATCTATTATATCTACAACGATAAATATCACAGTAAATGAAATGATGATAAATAAAAAATTAGTGAAGAATTTTTTTGTTATGTAATAATCTAATAACATCTTTAATTGTAAATAATTATTTAAAAAGTTAAAACACTTCATTAGTAAATAAAATCTATTTAAATTATTACTAATAAAGTACTTTAAAACTACACGAGATGTAGAAAAGTAATCTTTCTTCTTCTCGTGTATATAAATCAAATATGAATAAAAATATTATACTCGACTCCCAAAATGTAGAAAATATCATTACGCGGATATCACATGAAATAGTTGAAAAAAATTATGATATGGATGACTTGTGTATTGTAGGAATACGTTCTAGAGGTGATATGATTTCTGAACGTATTGTAAAAAAAATAAATAAAATCAATAATTGCAATTTAAAGAGTGGCTATATTGATGTGACTTTTTATAGAGATGATTTTATGAGCAATCTAGGTTCTCATAAAATTGGACCTTCTAATATTAATTTTGATGTTAATAATCAGAATGTTATTTTAATTGATGATGTGCTGTACACAGGTCGAACTATAAAAGCTGCTATGGATGAAATTTTTTCTTACGGAAGACCTGGCTCTATTGAATTAGGAGTTGTGATTGATAGGGGACATAGAGAATTGCCTATTAAAGCAAATTATATTGGAAAAAATATTCCTACCTCAAAAAAAGAAAATGTACATGTAAATATAAAAGAAGTTGACGGTTCAGATGGTGTGGTCTTAATTAAATAATTTTATGGAAGCAAAGCATTTAATTGGTTTAGAACATCTTTCAATTGAAGATACAGCTGAGATAATAGATACTGGATTTATTTTTAGAGATATTTTAGAAAGACCAATAAAAAGAATTCCAACTCTAACAGGTAAAAATATACTAAATCTTTTTTTTGAAAATTCTACAAGGACTAAAATTTCTTTTGAGTTAGCAGAAAAAAGATTGTCAGCTGATGTTACAAATTTTTCTGCAAGTTCATCAAGTGTAAAAAAAGGTGAAAGTTTAAAGGATACTATACAAAATATACATTCAATGAAAATGGATTGTGTTGTAATGAGACATCCTGTTCCAGGTTCATGTTATCAATTGACAAATTATGTTGATTCAGTAGTTGTGAATGCTGGAGATGGAACTCATGAGCATCCTACTCAAGCATTGTTAGATATGATGAGCATTAAGGAAAAATTTGGTAAGATTAAAGGTCTAAATGTTGGAATAGTAGGTGATATTTTGCATAGTAGGGTTGCATTATCAAATATTTTTGGTTTATTGAAACTGGGTGCTAAGGTAAGAGTTTGCGGCCCTCCACATTTAATACAAAGGAATATTCAAGAATTAGGAGTCTCAGTAACATATGATGTAGATGAATTAATCGAGTGGGCTGATGTTGTAAATGTATTAAGAATTCAAAGAGAGAGAATGGGCGTAGGTATTATTCCATCTGTAAGAGAATATAGAGATTTTTTTGGTATAACTAGAGCAAGACTTAAAAATCATAAAAAAGAAATTGTGATTATGCATCCTGGTCCAATTAATAGAGGTGTCGAAATTGATAGTGCAGTAGCAGACTGTGATCAAGCAATTATTTTAAATCAAGTATTAAATGGTGTGGCTGTTAGAATGAGTGTATTATATTTATTATTAGGAAATAATGAGCTTGAAAAATAATTTTAGAAAAATAAAAGGTTTTATTTTATTGAAAAATGGTCAAATCTATGATCCTTTTATTAAAGTTGATAAAAATGCAGATGTCCTTATCAAAGATAATACAATTATTGAAATCAAGAAAAATATTCAAGCAAAATCCAATTATCATATAATTGATTGTAAAAATAATATGATTACTAATGGATTTGTAGATTTGCATGTACATTTTCGTGATCCTGGATTTGAATTCAAGGAAACTATTTTATCTGGCGCAATGAGTGCGTTTTATGGTGGTTATACTAGAGTTTGTACTATGCCAAATACTAATCCTATTATTGACAATCCAGAATTGATTGATTATGTTATTAAACAATCATCTAAAACTCCAATTTATATTCATCCTATAGGGGCTATAACTAAAGGTCAAAAAGGTTTAGAGCTTGCTGAAGTAGGAAAAATGGTCTCTGCAGGAGCTGTAGCAATTTCTGATGATGGAATACCTGTTTCGAATTCGCAGATTATGCGTTATGCACTGGAATATTCTAAAAAATTCAATATTCCTGTGATAAATCATGCTGAAGATTTGTGTCTAGTAAATGGAGGTTTAATGCATGAAGGAAAAAATTCTCTTAAATTAGGGTTAAATGGTAACCCCGGTATAGCTGAAGCATCAATGGTATTTAGAGATGTCTCGATTACTGAGTATGTTGATGGCAGATTGCATGTCCCTCATATTTCTTCAAAAGAATCAGTAGAAATAATAAGAATGTATAAATCCAAAGGTGTTAAAATTTCTGCTGAAGTAACTCCTCACCATTTGTCTTTAACGGATGATATCTTACTTGATTATGATACAAATGCTAAAGTTGCTCCACCTATTAGATCTATAGAGGATAAGGAATCATTGATTGCTGCTATTATAGATGGTACTATTGATTGTATTGCTACTGATCATGCTCCTCATGCAATTGAAGATAAAGAAAAAAACTTTGAGAATGCTTCTTGTGGAATGATAGGTCTTGAATCTGCTTTTGGATTAGTAAATAAAACTTTAAGTGAATCTGAATTACCTTTGCGCAAAATAATTGATTTGTTTACAATAAACCCTAGTAAAATATTTAATATTATTCCTAGTGTAATAAAAGAAGGTAATAAAGCTGAGCTTAACATTATAAATCCTCAAAAAAACTGGGTCTTTAGTACTAATAATATTTATTCTAAGTCTTTTAATTCTCCTATTTTAGGTCAAAGACTTAAAGGTCAAGTTATAGCTACAATTAACAAAGGATATATTTTAGATTAATATAATTAATTGCTGGCTTTAAAATACTTTAATTTAAATGCTTGACTTATAATTACTTCTCCTCCTAAGTTAACAGGCTAATATAATTAGTATATTTATTAATATGAGAACATTATCTATAAAAAAGAGTGAAATAGTAACAGATTGGTATTTAGTAGATGCCGATAATAAAACTTTGGGAAGATTATCTTCTAAAATTGCTAATATTTTAAGAGGCAAGAATAAAGTTAATTATACTCCTCATATGGATATGAGTGATTATGTTATTGTTATAAATGCTGATAAAATAAAGTTGACTGGAAAGAAAAGTGATGATAAGGAATATTGGCATCATACAGGTTTTCCTGGAGGTGGAAAGTCGAAGACAGTTAAAGAGTCTTCTCCGGAATTTGTTTTGCATAATGCAATTAAAGGAATGTTGCCTCATAATAGATTAGGAAGAAAGTTGATAAAACATTTAAAAATTTATAATGATAGTGTGCATCCTCATGATTCACAATGTCCTAAAGTATTGGAGCTATAGTTTGAAAAATAATAATATTTGTATTGGTAGAAGAAAGGCATCTGTGGCTAGAGTTTTATATAAGAGAGGAAATGGAAAAATAGTTGTTAATGGTACTGATGTACTAAATTATTTTAAAAGACAATCTTTAGTAATGATGTTGAATCAACCCTTTGATTTAGTTGGTTTTGATAATAAATATGATTTCTCAATCAATGTTAATGGTGGAGGTTTAACAGGTCAAGCAGGAGCAGTTAGATTAGGTATATCTAGATCATTGGAAAAAATTGACCCAGGTTTTAGAGATGTCCTTAAAAAAGCAGGAATGCTTACCAGAGATGCTAGAATAGTAGAAAGAAAAAAACCTGGTCAACCAGGAGCTAGAAAGAAATTCCAATTTTCTAAACGTTAATCTATTGAAAGGTATTTAATATTGAATATTGAAGAACTTGTAAGTGCTGGAGCTCATTTTGGACATCCAGCAAGTAAATGGAACCCTAAGTATAAAAAATTTATTTCCTCAATTAAAAATGGAATTCATATAATTAATCTCGAAATTACTATTAATAAGCTTGAAGGAGTAGTAAAAGAATTATCAAAAATTGTTTCATCTGGAGGTAATATTTTGTTTGTAGGCACAAAATCTCAAGCAAAAGATGCTATACAATCCTCTGCTGATCATTGTGGTATGTACTATATTACTGAAAGATGGTTGGGTGGAACTCTTACTAACTATTCAACAATTAAAAAAAGTATTCGAAGATTGAAATTATTAGAAAAAGATTCTTCATCTATTTATGAGTCTCTTACAAAGAAAGAAAGAAGCAGTTTAGACAGAGAAAAATTAAGATTAGCTGATTTGCATCGAGGAATAAAAGATATGCGTCATTTACCTTCAGCTATTTTTGTTGTTGATGCAAAACATGAAAAAATTGCAATATCTGAAGCTAATTGTTTGGGTATCCCAACATTTGGGATTGTAGATACAAATACTGATCCCAACGTTGTCGATTTTCCAATTCCAGCTAATGATGATTCTATAAAAACGATTCAATTAATATTAAACTATATATCAAATTCTTTGTATGACATGTTAGGTCATAACCAAGAAGAAAATGATGATTCTACTAAGAATGAATCAAATGATGTTTCTGATCAAGAAAATAATTCAGCTGAAGATAATTTAAATAAATAATTTTTATCTTATTATTTTCAATATATAATTAAAGGAGTTTTCAATGGCAATATCAGCATCACAAGTAAAAGAATTAAGAGATCGTTCTGGTGTTGGAATGATGGATTGCAAAAAAGCATTACAAGAATCTAATGGTGATTTAGATAAAGCGTTTGATTATTTAAGAAAAGTAGGTGCAGCAAAAGCAGAGAAGAAAGAAGGAAGAAGCACAAAAGAAGGTTCTGTAATATCATATATCCATCCGGGCTCTAAATTAGGAGTTTTAGTTGAACTTAATTGTGAAACGGATTTTGTTGCAAAAACTGAGGATTTTTTGCAATTAGGAAGAGATGTCGCTATGCATATAGCAGCTACAAACCCCATAAGTGTTACATCAAATGATATTTCTGATAAAATGTTAACGAAAGAAAGAGAAATATATTTAGAGCAAGCAAAAACTTCTAATAAACCGGACAATATTATTGAAAAAATGGTTGAAGGTAGAATTCAAAAATTTTATAAAGAGAATGTATTACTAGAACAAATTTTTGTTAAAGATCCTAATAAGACAATAAAGGACATTGTCACTGATACAATTGGAAAATTAGGAGAAAACATTGTTGTTACTAGATTTCAAAGATTCCAGCTTGGAGAGAGTAATAACTAATTTTTTATTTCCATGTCTTTTAAAAAACCATTAAAGAGAATTCTCCTAAAATTAAGCGGAGAAGCTCTTTCTGGTACTAGGAAATATGGAATTGACCCTCATTTTACATCAAAAGTAGCTCTGAAAATAAAAGAAATTCATAAAAAAAATATCCAAATAGGAATAGTCATTGGTGGTGGAAATATATTTAGAGGTATTTCAGTATCAGAAAAAGGTATGGATAGAGTTACTGGTGATTATTTAGGCATGATGGCCACTGTTATGAACTCAGTTGCTTTACAGTCTGAATTAGAAAAAAATAATTGTGTTACAAGGGTTATGTCTGCTCTAAGTATTACCCAGTTAGCGGAACCATATATTCGAAGAAAGGCTGTAAGACATTTAGAAAAAAATAGAATTGTAATTTTTGGAGGTGGTACAGGAAACCCTTACTTTACTACTGATACTGCTGCAGTTTTAAGAGGAATTGAAATTAATGCTGATATAATAATTAAAGGAACTAAAGTAGACGGTATCTATTCAGATGATCCTATTAAAAATAAAAATGCAAAAAAATATGATTCTCTTACTTACAAAGAGGTTATTAATAAAGAATTAAAAGTGATGGATTTAACTGCATTTACATTATGTAAGGAAAATAATTTACCAATTGCAGTTTTAAATATAAAAGATGAGGAATCTTTGTTAGGTTTTATAAATAATAAAAAAATAGGTACAATTGTATCGTAGGAGTATTTTATGGAAGATAATAGAATATACGCTGAAACAAAACAAAATATGTTGAAAGTAATTAATCATTATCAAAAAGAAATTTCGATTATTAGGACAGGAAGAGCTTCTAAAGATATTTTAGATATTGTTAAAGTTGATTATTATGGAAGTCTGGTTCCCTTAAATAATATTGCAAATATAACATCTCCAGATCCACAAATGATTCTTGTTCAACCATTTGATGTTTCTAGCTTAGAGCAAATAGAAAAGTCTATTCAATCTGCAGATTTGGGAATGAACCCTAGTAATGATGGTAAAGTTATCAGATTAACTATTCCTCCATTAACTGAAGAACGGAGAGCAGAGTTGATTAAATTAGTACATAAGTTAATTGAAGATGGCCGTGTTGCGATTAGGAATAATCGTAGAGATGCTAATGAAATATTAAAAAAATCTGAAAAAAATCATGAAATTTCTGAAGATGATTTAAAAAGATCTCTGGATAATATTCAAGAGATAACAAATCATCATATTGATCAATTAAATGAAATTCAAAAAAATAAAGAACAAGAAATATTAGGTTAAATAATTTTCAATTTCTTTTTTTGATGCAATTAAATCCATATGTTCAACATTTAGGATAAAAGAAATCTTTTTAATAAAATGTTCTTCAAGATAATGCAGTTCCTTATCAGCATATGCAACTTCAAAAGCGCAGCAAATAAAATCAATTTTATCTTGATAAGTAAAACTTTCATTTAATATTTTCCCAAATTCATATAAATCTGTTGATTCTTTTAGATGATTTAAGCTCTTTTCAATGATAACATCTAAATTTTCAGATGGAATTTGAAAAAAATCAATAATTATATCTTTAATGACTTTAACTTCAGAGGCCTCTATATTATTGTCAGCATTTGATATAGATAACAGTAAGGATGTAGCTGGGATAATTTCTTTTGAATAATTATTTTTATTTAAATTCATACTTATATATTAATAATATATTAATGGTATTAAATAGGGTTAAAATGAAAAAACCGACTATAGTTATTATTGGAAAACCAAATGTAGGGAAGTCTACATTATTTAATAGATTGATTGGACAATCTAAATCAATTGTTTCTCCTATCGAAGGAGTAACTAGAGATAGAGTATATGGTACATTTGAATGGCTAAATAGATATTTTGAATTGATTGATACGGGAGGATATATTCCTAAGAATAAGGATTCTCTTAATGATGAAATAAAGTTTCAAGCAGAAATTGCAACAAATTCTTCAGATTTAATTTTATTTATGATTAATGGTAAAGATGACATATCTATAAATGATCAAATTTTAGCATCTAATATTAAAAAATCTAACAAACCACATATTCTAGTTGTTAATAAAGTTGATGAGCTTAATCAAGAAGGTGAAATGTATAAATATTATGATTTAGGAATGGGAGACCCCATTTGTATATCATCTGAATCTGGAAGACAAGTTGGTATTCTCCTTGATAAAATCTCTGATATTTTGATTGATGACATTTTAAGTGATAAACAAATAGAAATAGATATGTCTTTAGCAATTATTGGTATGCCTAATGTTGGTAAATCATCATTTGTAAATAAAATATTAAATGAAAAAAAATCTATCGTTTCAGATATAGCTGGAACTACAAGAGATAGTATAGATTCAGTTGTAAAATATTTTAATAAAAACATTCGATTGATTGATACAGCAGGATTAAGAAGAAAAACAAAAGTTAATGATGCAATAGAATTTTATAGTACGGTCAGAACTAATAGAAGTATTGAAGAATGTGATGTGGCTGCTATTATAATTGATGCATCTAAGGGTTTCCATGGTCAAGATAAAAATATTATAAAACATACAATTGAAAAAGGGAAAGGGGTTGTTGTTGTAATCAATAAATGGGATCTTATTAAGAAGGATTCGTATACAATGAAGAATTTCAAGGATGAAATTATTTATAGTATGCCAGAATTAAAGTATTACCCCATTATTTTTATATCAATAATAAATAATTTAAGATTAAGACAAGTTTTAGAAAGTTCATTAGACATATTTAATAAACGAAATCAGAAAATTAAAACTAGTTTATTAAATGAAGTTTTTAGTGGAATTATAAAAAATTATCCTCCTCCATCAGTAAAGGGTAAAGAAGTAAGTATAAAATATATAACGCAAATCAGAAATTCACCTCCTTTAATTGGAGTATTTTCTAATCATCCAGAGTTAATATCAAAAACTTATGAAAAATACTTGATAAATCAGTTAAGAGAACATTTTGATTTTGATGGAGTTCCTCTAAATATTTCATTAAGACATAAATAGAAGTAAAATTTTGTGTTTGTATAATAAAAAAATACTCAATATATTACAGACCCAAAATTATTTGGTACTATCGCGGGGTAGAGCAGTCTGGTAGCTCGTCGGGCTCATAACCCGGAGGTCGTAGGTTCGAATCCTTCCCCCGCTACAAAAGAAAGAATTTACCGGTGATGCGGTAAAGGTCTGATGAGGAGATACCCATAAAAGGGACCCATGAACTTGGGTCCCTTTTTCTTTTATTTATTTTGTTCAGTTTTATTATTGAATAATTCAATTTGTATTTACTATATTTAATAATGAATAAGATATTTTATTTTCTGTTATTTAGCTTTTCTATTTCACATTCACAAGAAACTATTAGTGGGTACTTAAATGAAGTTGAGGCTTCTTTTTGTATGGATGAATGTGGAGAATATTATGTTGAACAGGAAAATGATGAATCCTCTGAAATAGAATATTGGTCTGTTGTTTTTGATGATAATTTTAATAATATTCATTTATATATAAATCGATATGTCATTTTAGAATTAGGCGAAGAAGTTAATTGTGTTGAATGCAATGCTTTTAATGTAGAACAGATAAATTTATCTAATGATTGTCTTGCGCCAGTATCATGTTTTGTAGATCCTTGTGAAGTTGCTAGTGAATGCCAAATAAATACACCAGTTGATTGTATATCGAATTATTGTGGTGGATGTTATGCAGATTTTTACAATCTAAATGGAAATTTAGTTGATTGTTATAATATAACTATTAACCAATGTGATGATATAGAAAATGCATTTTTTGGTTTGTGTGATATGTTTTTAGGATATGCTGTAGTAAATGGAGTGTGCAATGGTATCTCTGGATGTGGTTGGGAATCAAATGGAATAGATTATTCTGATGCATTTTTCAATACTATAGAAGAATGCGAAGAGTATTGTTTGGAAGAACCTTACACGTGTGATGATATACAAAATGAATATGTAGCATTACATTCTGGTGAACATAGTGAATGTGTTTTTGATAATGATTGTATGGGAGTGTGGGGTCATTGTGATGTAGGCTTAGGTGGTTGCCATTATGCAGTTAATGCAGAGGAATACCCTTTTTATCACATAAACACTTTAGTTAATTATTGGGATGTATATGAATGTGCAGGAGGAGTATGTGATTGTATGGGGTTACCTAATACAGTGTGTAATGATGGTAATTGTGAACTTGCTTATTGTTATGATGATAATCCTGTCGGTTGCTTTTCTTCAGGGTGTTCTGATGGATATGAATGTGTTAATAATATAGATTGCACTCCATCATCATGCTTCTGCGATGATAGTAGTTGGTATGGTAATTGGTACTGTACTGAAGATTGCGGAGGTGGTACATGTATAATGATAGGTGATGTAAATGAAGATAGTTTTATTAATGTTGTTGATATTGTATTGATAGTAAATAATATTTTAAGTTCTGAGTATAATATTCTTGGTGATATTAATCAGGATAATAATTTAAATGTTTCTGATATTGTTATTCTAGTTAATATTATTTTAGAATAATAAATGTAATTATTAAAGCATCCATTTTGATCTAGGAAGTATGTTTGTTATAGTTTTATTTTAATAATACATATTTGTAATATTTTTCCTCAATTTTATATTTGAAAATTCTTATATTATAGTATTCAATTTCTTAAATATCTATGACTAAATGGAACAAAGATACATTTATTTCTTATTCTAAAAAAGACTGTGAAGCCAGAATTAGTAATATTATTACAGATTTAGTTAATTTTTCTAGTTCTGAAGCAGATGTCTTAAGTTGGGGTAGAGGCAAAGGTTATGGTACTATGACCTATAAATGTAAAAGTGAGGATTATGGAGTTTTGCCACTTTTTCATTTAACTACAAATGGACAAATAAAATTTCCTTTAAATTTTTTAAGAACTAAAATTCCAAAAAAGGAAATTATTAACGATTTCCAATTAAAATTAGAGTCTAACTTTATGATGTACTTTGATGAAGATGTTTGTCCTTCTGATGTATATTTCAACATTGATGATTTATTTCTTATGAAATCTGAAGTAGATAAATTTATTTTTACTATTCAAGGTATTTCAGCAAGACTTCATCAATAACTTTATGTTTTTAAACTTCAAATTACACATTGAGAGTATAAAGAAATTATTTTTTATATTTTTGACATTTTTGTTTCTAAATAATAGTTTTATTTTTGCTGATTTTTGTAATGATGAGATAGCCTTAAATTATGATTCTGATTATGACCCTGAATCTACTACATTTGACGATTGTATTTATTTTGATATTCCAAATACATTATATACTGATGAAGATACTATCTATGAAGTAGATTTATTAACATTTGCTTCTGGTCCATACGAAGAATCTGAATTTGTATTTACTCAAAGTTATAATTGTGATAATATGACATTTGTCGAAAGTTGTGTAATTACTGATTCAGTATTAAAAATTGAATTTACTGAAAACTATTATGGTAATGCTCAATTCCCACAATTACTATATCAATATAATGAAATCAGTTTTTATGAAAGTTTCCAAGTTTCAGTAAATCCCATTAATGATCCACCAGAAATTATTATATCTGACTCTCTTGACTTAGAAGCATCTATAGATACATTATTTCAGTATACCATTAATGTTGATGACCCCGATAATAATAATTTTTATTTTGAATTAATAGATAGTCCATCTGAAGCTAGTATCATTAATCATTCAAATCTAGCTATTTTTTCTTATACCCCTGATGATGAGTATCCTTATGTTTCTTGTCTTGATGAGAACGATGGACTATGTTTTAGTTTTGAAGTTAAAGTGGAAGATTATGCTGAGCCATTAGGAGTTGATTCTCATGTGTTTTATGTTAAAATAGTAAATGAACCTAATGATCTTCCTATACTCAGTGCTAATATTATTACTTCAGAATCAAATAGATTAGAAGATAATGAAATTAATTTAGGAATTAATATTGATGATGATGATTTTTTATTAGAAAATATTCAAGTAGTTTCTGTTTATTCAAGATCAGACCAACATCACCATCAGTCTCAAATAGTAAATGTTGATAGTGCTGGAGAATTTGATTTTAAATCTAATTTTATGCCATATCCTGATTGGAATGGAACTTTTACAATAAAAGTAATTGCAGATGATATATATGGTTCAGTTATAGAGGAAATTCCAATCACTTTGGCACCTGTGAATGATACCCCTAGTGTTTCTGGTCTAAATGGAATTAGTTATCTTGAAGGAAATTGTACAGTTGGTAATGAGTGTGTCCAATATACCAATATAAGAGATCCTGATCAATCTGCATTTGAAAATGAAGACACTTTCGATTTTATAAATTTAGATTATGCTTTAGAGTGGGTAGGTGATAGTGAGCAGCATTTAGATGGTGATCAGTATAT
>Ga0066850_10000200_pt1 | contig 33104 bp, 34 predicted proteins | sample ETNtaG_4_FD_67282 | JGI IMG/M metagenome (GOLD analysis project Ga0066850, IMG submission 67282) | Marine microbial and viral communities from oxygen minimum zone, Eastern Pacific Ocean - ETNP201406SV67 | ecosystem: Environmental > Aquatic > Marine > Oceanic | place: Pacific Ocean: Eastern... | reverse complement strand
AGGCTCACTTTTATTTCGTATCAAAAAACGACCAAAAAAATATTTTTAATCATGATTGTATCGCATACAATTTGATTCAGATTTAAATCCAATTCTTTCATAAAATATCTTTAGATCATCTTTACAGTCTAAAATTGTTTTGTAGCATTTTTCCTCTTTTGCACGGTTCAATAATGATATGACTAATTTCATACCGATTCCACGTCCTTCGTAATCTTTTCTGATAACAACATCTTCAATATGACCAACTCGTCCACCATTATGGATAAATTTTTGCTCAATAAACAAAGTAGTTGATCCAACAATTTTGTTATTATCTAGTGCAACATGGATTATATGATCTGGATTTTGTTTAATTTTTCTTAAAATATCGTATGCTTTATTTTTATCAATATCACTAGCTTTTCTTAAAAAATCTAAACTTTCTAGAAACCCTCTTTCAAGATCACTTTCGTCAATTTCACGAATTTCAATTTCTGACATATTAAATCAAATTTTTCCTCGTTTTCTGTACTCTAATCTTAATTTTTCATAGGTTTTTTTGTCACCAACATCTATGAATCCCTTTTTTACTAGTACGCTGTTAATCGCAAAACGATCCGCAATTAATTTTTTTATTACACTATCCATTCCATATGGTTTGTTTTTAGGAATAAAATTTAGAATTTTTGGCTCCATAACATAACAACCCATATTGATTTTTACCTTAATTTCTGGTTTTTCATTCCATGCAGATACTTTACCACTATTTTTTGTATCAATCACTCCATACTTTAAATGAGTTTTATACTCGTAAAGGCCCATTGTAACAAAAGATTTTTTTTTCTTATGCTCATTAATCATATTTTTTAAGTTAAAATCAAAAATCGTGTCGCCATAAACACAAACAAATGTATCATCGATGAACTTTTGTGCAGTTTTTAGTTGTCCTGCAGTAGCAAGTGGTTTTTTGGATACGGCATATTCAATCTTCACACCAAATTTACTACCATCCTCAAAATATTTTTCAATTGTTTCATGCAGGTAACTCACACATAGAACAATATCCTTTATACCATTTTTTTTAATCCATTTGATTAGGTGTTCCAATAATGGCTTCTTGTCTAATGGCAGCATTGGTTTTGGCTTTTTATTAGTAAGTGGACGTAGTCTAACACCCAATCCTCCAGCAATAATTACCGCTTTCATGAATTTGTATTCTCGTTGTAGCATTATTTATGTTAAGTTATACAATTTTCAGTAAGTAGTTAGAATAGAGGTCTTTCTGATTACATCACGTGGGTCTTTACCAAATATTAGAATCATTGGTTCTTTTCCAATATCACCTTTGTGATAAATCACATCAGGTAACTTTGTTTTAAGCGAATTAGATATTCCCCAAGAAATAGAAGTATTTTCACTCGCTCTTGATTTTTTTGACTCCTTACTTCTATCATAATTTAAAACAATGAATCCAATTTTTTTTGCTTTTGAAATAATTTTTGGATCATATTTTATGTTAAGACCAGAACAAATTTCTGGAAATTTTTTACTTACTTGAATTACAGCTGTAGCAACATGCTGTGAACCACCATAGATAATTTCACCAGCTGTTATAATCTCCTTACCTGATTTTACCAAACGGCCTGATATACCTAATACATCTTTTATGGTTTTTGGATTTTTTTTAGCAAACACAAAATTTGTTTGACACTCTGGAATTATTTTGTAAATATTTTTGATTTGTTTGAAGTCATTTATTGAATCTGTTAAAATCTGCATTCTACTGGGAATATTTTTATGGGTTATACTCACCCCCTTTCCTATATTTTTTGCATTTTTTATGGATTGATAAGTATAGTCCTTAGCCATTTTTACAGCATGATTAATTGTGTTTCCTTTTGCAAGTGATACTGTAATAACCGCAGAGTAATTACATCCACTTCCATGATTTCTAATAGGAATTTTTTTACCAGAAATTAGGTAGTCCTTGTTTTTTTCTAAAATATAATCAGAGATTTTAGTGCTCGATTCAGTCGAACTAGTAATGATTACACACTTGGCACCCATATCTTGAATTTTTTTTGCAGATCTTTTTATGTTTGACAGTCCAGACAAAACTTTTGCCTCGTATTTATTTGGAGTTATTACATCCGCTAACGGAATGATCATCTTTTTGTAATCATCAACTGCATTTTTTTTCAGAAGTATTGTACCAGTTGTTGATTTTATTATTGGATCTATTATTATTGGAACTTTGATATTTTTTAATCTTGAATAAATAGCCTTTACAATCCTTGAGTTGTAAACCATTCCAATTTTGATTGCATCAATATGAAAATCAGATAAAATTGAATCCAGTTGTGCTATCAATATTTTAGTAGAAACAGGCTCAATTGAAGTCACTTTTCTTGTATTCTGACTTGTTATTGCAGTAATGATGGTAAAACCATAAACATTATAGTTGGAAAACGTCTTGATGTCACTTTGGATACCAGCACCGGATGATGGGTCAGATCCACCTATCGAAAGAATGTTCATATCATACTAATCTATATGCCATGTTTTAAAATTTGATCGCTGATATGATGATTGTTTAAATTCAGTTGTTGGTTATTATATTCATGGCTACTCAAATGAGCTCTGCAAGAAGAGGAGTTGCAACTGACGAGATGAAGCAGGTTGCAAAAGATGAGGATGTTACACTGGATTGGCTTCTACCAAAGATTGCTAGTGGTTCAATCATAATACCAAGTAACAATACAAGGCCTCAAAAAATTCACAACGTAGGGATTGGAAAAGGTATGAAAACCAAAGTTAATGTTAACATTGGAACATCTACACTGAATGTCAATATTGAAGAGGAAATTGAAAAAGCTAAGGTTGCTGTAAAATACCATGCAGACACAATAATGGATCTTAGTGATGGTGGCGATGTTGGTGAAATTAGAAGAGCGTTATTAGATGTTGCACCTATAACATTTGGAACTGTACCAATTTATGAAGCATATAATTTTGGGGTTGAAAAACATAAAAATCCACTTGATATTACAGAAGATGATTACCTAAAGGCATTTGAAAATAACATAAAGGATGGAGTTGATTATACAACAATTCATTCTGGAATTACAAAAGAAATTGCAAAAAGAATACTCAAGGTACAGCGGTATGCCGGTATTGTAAGTAAAGGAGGAACAATAACTGCAGCATGGATGCTAAAGTATGATAAGGAAAATCCCTATATCACTAATTACGATTACATGATTGAATTAGCACAAAAATATGATGTTACCTTCAGTTTAGGCGATGCGTTACGTCCTGGTTCAATATTAGATTCACATGATGAGTTACAAGTGCAGGAAATGATTAACATTGGACGATTAGCAAAACGAGCAATTGAAAAAGATGTACAAGTGATGGTTGAAGGTCCAGGTCATGTTCCACTTGATGAAGTAGCAACAAATGTTAAACTCGCAAAATCTATGATTGGTGATGTTCCATATTATGTTCTTGGACCATTGGTTACAGATGTTGCCTCTGGGCATGATCATATTGCAAGCGCAATAGGTGCCGCAGTTTCAGCCAGCGAGGGGGTGGATCTTTTATGCTATCTAACTCCATCTGAACATTTAGCACTACCAAACCCTGAAGAGGTGAAAGAGGGACTTATAGCGTATAGAATAGCCGCACATGCAGGCGATTTGGTGAAACTCCGTGAAAAATCCATCAAATGGGATTTAAAAATGACCGAAGCTAGAAGAACACTTGATTGGGATGCACAGTTGGCACTTTCTATTGATCCAGAGAAAGCTGTAATGATTCATTCAAGAACTGGGCAGCATCCTGGGAATAACGTTCCATGTACTATGTGTGGCGGTGCATGTGTATATCTCATGCTTCCTCAGCAGAGAAAATATGTAAAAGATAATGAATTACAGCAGGTCGAATAATATTTCCTTTAATGCTGGAACAGTTTTGTAGCCAACTATATCATTTGGATCTATCCATACAAATTCTGAATTTTCCCAGTTGAGTTTAATTTCTGGCGTTTCAACCTTAAAGAGAAATGGGAAAATACACCATGTATGATTTTTGTATTGCGGCGAATCAATTTTTATTTGCTCATTAGATTTCAAAAGTTCTATTTTTTTTTCCACAATACCTATTTCCTCAAAAATTTCAATTTTTGCTCTAGATAATGGTGATTCATCATCATTCTCAATTACACCACTAACTCCAGACCACATATTTTTCATTGTTTTTACTTTATCACTTCTTTTTAAAAGTAAAATTTTTTCTTGATGCTTAATTATAGAAGTAACTATGTTCGTGTATCGCATTTTTATTTATCAATCAAATTAACCATATTTGATAATTTTTTAGATGATTTATTCAAATCTACATTTTTAGATATTTTTTCTTGGCATGCTTTCACATAATTCATAACATCTTCACGTTTTCCTTCTTGAGAATCTGCTAATAGCCTTCCTATATCTCTCCAAAACTCTTCACCATATTTTCTTAGTTCTGGATTTGAAATTATTGTGTTGATCAACTCTGGTGTTTCAGTAAGTATGCTTTCAGCGATAATTTTCTGAGCTTTAAATGTAGTACCTGACATTTTTTCAGTTAATGTTATTGTTTCATCTCTTGCAAGTATATTTGCAAATGCTAAATTCATCAAATGGGTTAACCCAAGAATCAATGCTATTTTTTTATCATGTTCAGTAGAATCAATTGTAACAAAATTTGCACCGGGGAAAAGTTTCTTTGTTGTTGCCAATTCTTTTTTTGCATCTTTAATTGGTATACAAATTATATTACGTCCCTTGATTTTTTTTATTCCTGGTCCAAACATTGGATGTATACAGATAGGATTAATTTTAGATGGTGTTTTTGCAAGAGCTGGAACAGTTTTTGATTTTTCAGATGATATTTCTATCAAAAATGCACCACGTTTCATTTCCTTTGAAATTAACCTAATAATTTCTGGTGTAGCCTTTGTAGGCGTACATAGCAAAACATAATCAGGTTGTAAAATCGATCCAATGAGAGAGTCAGATTTAACAGAAGCACGTACTTTTTTCTGATTATCAATATCATGTCCTGTCACTTCAAATCCCATATCAGTAAAATATTTTGTAAATAGTATACCCATGCCGCCACCCGCGCCAATTATTGTTATTTTTTCAGTCATCACAATTCCTTCAACATACTATCTAATATTGTCATGCCTTCCTTTAACTTAGTTTCATCAATGGCTGTTATCCTAAAAAATTCCTTATAGTCTCCAAATCCCTCGCCTGGAGCTATGGCAACGCCATGTTCTAATAGCTTTTCTGAAAATTTTGTCGCGTCAAAATTCTTGTATTTTGTTTTAGCAAACAGGTACATTGCTCCTTCAGGTTCGATAAATTCGAGACCGATATCTTTTGCAGTTTTGACTAGTGCTTCTAGTCTTGATCTTACAAGATCTGCATTGTCAGCAACATATGATGAACCTGTCCTAGTGTTTGTCCAAGCTTTTAATGCAACATATTGAATTGGTTCTGAGACATTTGTAAGACTAAGTGCTTGTAACTTTGACATTTTTTCTATAATGGATGGCTCTGTAAGTACCCAGCCAATCCTATAGCCAGTCATGGCATAAGATTTAGAAAACGAGCTTATGATTATGGATTTTTCATATCTATATTCCCAAAGCTGCAGTCCAACACTTTCTTCCATGGCGTAATATTCGTATATCTCGTCACTAAGTACATAGAGATCATGTTCCTTTGCTGTTTGGATAATATTATCTAGGAGTTTTTTTGGGAGAATCTTTCCCGTTGGATTGTTTGGATAGTTTAGCACAATCATTTTTGTATTTTCATTTATTGCATTGTTGATTTGTTCAATAGACGGTTCCCATTTTGTTTCTAAGGTTGTCTTGATTGTTCTTACTTTGATGCCAGCATTTAATGCACAGTCTTTGTATGCCGGCCATGCAGGTTCTATTACAATTATTTCATCACCAGGATTTAGTAGTGTAGTTATCGCCAAGTAAACTCCGAATCTTGCACCAGGGCAAATCATTATGTTATCTTCAGTAATTGTGCCACTCCACGAGGTGTGGGTTCCTCTATCCTCAGCCAAAGCCTTCCGCAATTCTGTAATTCCCTTTGGAGAACCATACTTTCCATATCCTTTGTCGTATACTTCTGCAAGCGCAGTTTTCACTTCTTTTGGTGGCTTGAAATCTGGCTCACCAACTTCAAGATGAATTATTTTTTTACCCTCTTCCTCAAGCGCTTTTGCTTTCAAAAATACTGAAAGATGTGTTTGCTTGTTGTCGGACTGCACCTTTACAGATTCGTTAAGCAGTAAATTGAGAAATTTTGACGCAGTAGATTGATCCAAATCAATTTCTTTGCATAACTTGGTAACTTGGGTTCGTAACACATCTTCTCTTTCCTCATCTGTCACGGTCATACCAAGACTTGCTTTGGCATCGCCTATCTGCTTGGCAATGTCTGTTCTTGTCTTCAACAACTTGATCATCTCAAGCGTTATCTCTTCAATTTTCTTACGATGTTCCTCTATATCTGACATTTTAGATAACTGGTTTTATGAATCCGCCTTGTAATGCTTGATCCGCAATTACTAGCGATACTATAGAATCAACAACAGGAGGTGCTCGTGGCACTACGCATGGGTCATGCCTTCCCTCTACTCTTAATTTTGTATTTTTCTTAGTTTTGATATCAACGGTTTCCTGAATCTTGCCAATAGATGAAGCTGGCTTGAAGGCAACTCGCATTATTATTGGCATTCCATTCGATATTCCTCCTAAAATTCCACCAGCATTGTTTGTCTTGGTAACCACCTTGCCATTACGAAATGTGTATGAATCATTATTCTGTGAGCCGTGTTTCTCAGATCCTGAAAATCCAGAACCAAATTCAACACCTTTCACAGCTGGTATTGCATAAATGGCTTTACTGAGTTCTGATTCAAGTGAGTTAAAAATTGGTTCACCTAAACCAATAGGAATATTATTTGTTACAGATTCAACAATACCTCCTAATGAATCACCCTTTTTCCTGGCATCGAGTATTGATTTTTTCATTTTTCCTGCGATAGTTTTTTCAGGACATCTAACATCGTTGGTGTATATTGATTTGAGTGATTGTTTAGTAGCTTGATTTTTCATTCCTATCTTTCCAATTTTGCATGTGTACGCATTTGTTTCAATACCAAGAGTAACTTTGAGTAATTTCCTCGCAATTGCTCCACCCATTACGTGTGTAGCTGTCAATCTACCAGAAAATCTTCCACCGCCACGATGATCATTGAATTTTTTATATTTTACAAAAGCAGGGTAATCAGAGTGACCAGGTCGCATTGCAGTTCGTAATTTATCATAACTTTTTGAATCATGATCCTTATTCCAGATGATTGTTGTGATGGGTGCACCAGTTGTATATCCTCTAAACACACCTGAAAGAATCTCTACAACGTCACCCTCTTTTCTCTGTGTTGAAACTAATGATTGACCAGGTCTTCTTAGATCAAGCATTTTTTGTATGTCTTTTTCTTGTAATTCTAGACCAGCTGGACAGCCATCAAGTACTGCTCCAACACATTTACCATGGCTTTCGCCAAAACTTGTTAAGACTAAATTATGTCCGATTGAACTTCCTACCACAATATAATATTATTTAAGACAAATATAACTTTACAATCTATAATTAATCAGCATTCATTCATCTGGAAAAATTTTACCACCAATTTTTTTCATTTCAGATACAAAATTAGGATATGAAATCTCTACTGATTCTGGATCAGTTATAGTACAATCACCAACATACATACCAGCGATACAAAAAGCCATGAATAATCTATGATCATTTTCAGAGCAAAGTGTTGCGCTTACTAATTTTTTCGCTGGTTTTAGGATTAAACCATCGTCATTTTCAGTAACATTGATTCCTAATTTGGCTAGTTCTCTAGCAAGTATTGCAATCCTATCAGTTTCTTTATACCTAGCATGTTTAACATTAAAAATTTCAATTGGTTTTGCCGATTTTAATGAAAGTATGGCAATCGCAGGGAGAAGATCTGGTGAATCGCTTAGATCGAATTTTCCACCCGCTAATTTTTCAGACGACTTGATTTTTATTGTATTTTTTTCTAATGTAATAATAACACCTAAAATTTCTAATATGTCAATTATTGCTTCATCCGCCTGAGGCATATCACCCATACTAATTTCAATCTCAAGTTCATTTCCCAATAATACTGCAGCTGAAAGCAATAATGCTAAACTAGAAAAATCAGATGGAATTGTGAAATTTGTAGCCTTGTAGTTTTGATGTTTTATGATGTATTTTTGATAAGGAATTTCAGTTTTTACACTGGCACCGAATTTATCCATCGTTGCAATTGTCAGATCAAGATAAGGTTTTGACACCAATTCATTTTGAATGTTTAAAACAAGTCCATTATCTAATCTTGGTGCAATAATCATCAATGCTGAAATAAATTGGCTTGAGATGGAACCAGATATCTGTACTTCACCACCTTTTACTTCTCCTTCAACTGAAATAGGGGGTTTTCCCTCGTTTGAACTACATTTAGCACCAATTGATTCCAGTGCATCAAGTATTGGTTTCATTGGTCTCTTTTTCAGACTATCATCACCTGATAATACAGTTTTACCATGAGATAGAACTGCAATTGCCGCTGCAATTCTAATGGTTGTACCAGAATTACATGCATCAATTATACATCCTTTGACCTTCGAATCAATTGAATTTTTTATAATTATTTTATTCTCTGATTCAGTAAGTTTTACACCAAAGTTTTTACATGCATTTATCGTTGCAATGGTATCACTTGATTTTAAAATATTTTTGATAATACTTTTACCATCTGATAGTGATGCTATGAATACAGCTCTATGTGTGTAACTTTTGTTTGATGGACATATGATATGTCCAGAAATTTTTGATTTTTCTACTTTACACTTCATATACTTCAGCCTTTTTGTTATTTATTTTAGTAATAGTTACATTACCATCAAGTGGAGCAAAAACTTTTTTCACATCTGACAAAACATCATTTTTAGCAATTGCAGCAATTGATGGACCATTACCAGAGATTGATGCACCTAATGCACCATTTTCAATCAATTTGGAGATAATTTTAGGATCCGAATCTAGGATTGCAGACGTGGCAAGTCCATTAATGATCATTGCATTCCAGTAATCAGAATTTTTCGCAAAATTCCAGGCACGCTCGAAAACACTACTCAGAGTAACCAGTTTTTTGATTTTTCCTCTTTTTCTTGATTTTGGCAAGAAAATTATAGCAGAAATATCATCTAAGCATTTTTCAGAGTGTATGATTTTCTTCTTATAATTATCAGTGACATTAAATCCACCGTAATAACATGCGCATGCATCATCATAGGCCCCAGTTAAACTAACTTTAGTTTTAATTGATGCATCCACACCAATCCGTAATATCTCAGTCTCATTCATATCAGGTCTAAATAATTTTGCACATACAAGAGATACAGCAGAAGAAATTGCGCTGGAACTTTTTAACCCATAACCAGTTGGTATTTCTGAATTTAATGAAACTTTTAGTTTTGTTTTAGCAAGTTCATTAACGGGGACTATTTGTTTTATTACTTCATTGATCAAACGTGAGCTAATAGTCTCACCATCAGACTCAATTACTATTCCTTTTCCAGGCATTTCTTTTATGATAATATCTATTTTTTTTGAAATACCAAGCGTGGCACCCTTACCTGTAGCGATAGCGTTTACAATAGAGATCGCACTATGGATAGATGATTGTACAGATACCATTACATTCCTCCAAATATCGCCTTTTTCATATCTTCATAAGGAGCTTTTACATCATGCCAAATCTCAAATGCATGAGACGCCTGTGATAAAAGCATCTCATAACCATAAATTATAGTAGCACCATTCTTTTTTGCATTAACAATAAGATTTGTGTTCATTGGAGTATAAACTATGTCGTATACAATCGAGTTTTTATCAATTTGATCAGTAGGAATTAAGCTTGATTCATTTCTTAATCCTACAGATGTTGAATTTATAATGAATTTATGTTCAGAAATAAATTGATCAATTTCTTCTAATGGAATCGCAGTTGCATTACCACCAAGGTTTTTTGTGAATTGTACTAATTCAGTTGCATTTTTTAAGGTTCTATTTGAGATTGTTATTTTATCCGCTTTTTCTTTTACCATTCCAGCTATAATTGCTCTTGCAGCACCACCTGCACCTAAAATTAACACTTTGGAATCCTTAATCGTGATTTTTCTTTTTTTTATAGGATCTAAGAAACCATCCACATCAGTATTGTATCCTTTGAGCACTCCATCATTATTTACTACTGTATTTACTGCTCCGCACATATTGCATATGTCATCAGTCTCATCTAAGAATTTCATCATTTCAGTTTTATGAGGAATTGTTACATTAAATCCAGCGATTTTAATTTTTTTTAGAGCATTGATTCCTACTTCTAATTCATTTTTTTGTATTCTATATGCAATATAGGTAGAGTCTAAGTTCAAAGAACGAAATGCGGCATTATGTATAAGCGGTGACAAGGAATGATCAATAGGATCACCAATGATTGCATATGTTTTAGTCATTTATCCACTTCTCATCAACATTGATTTCAGTTCATCCAGTTTAAGCTGTCCTGCTGCAATTGGTTTTCCTAATGATACATAGGTGAATGGACTACCAAAAAATAAACTGAGAAGACGTGATACTTTTCCAATATCACCCATGCAAAATGCAATCAGTCTTGTATTTTTGTTATCATATAACGATAGTATTTTTGGTATGTCATTAACTGTTTTTGCTGTCGTAACAATTTTAATATTGTTTGAAAATTTTTTCATTTTAAAATATTGTTTTTTCAGCATGGATGCATTTGGAGTTTGTTTAAAATTATGCCATGATACAAGTAAATCCGTATTTGTACTTTTGAGATAACGTAATAGATTTTTATTTTTTTTAATTGTATTAAATTCTATATCTAACAAAAATGGATTATATTCTGCAATTAATTTTATAATTGATATTCTATTTTTTTCAGTGCCTGAAAACCTTCCTCCTTCTGAACTTGGTCTTAATGTACAGACACATTTTTTCAAATCTTTTTTGATCATATCTAATGTTTCAGGCACTAATTCAGGATTAAGAAAATCAAATCTAATCTCAGCATGATCAGATTTTTTTAGTGATTTGGAAAGACTCTTACTAATTTTTTTTGGTGTTTTTTCACCAATACTAACACATGTTTTGTATATCATATCACTTCTCTAATATGTACTCGTCAGATACCTCCATTCCAAAATGTCTACCAGTAGCAGTTTTTGAGTGAACTAGCACTGAATCCCCTTTTTTTAGATGTGTTACAGATATCAAATGACCATTAGATTTTACTAAACGAATTGTTTCTGCGTCTTGCGCTATAATACCACCAATTTCTTCACCAACTTTTGCCTTAATCATAAGCATTGGTCTTTTTTCTATTTTACATCTGCCTATTGTAGCACGTCTTGCTTTCCCTTTCGTATTAAGTACAAGTACTTCTACACCAGTTTCTAATTCAGATAGGTACTTGGTCGTCCCATCAGGTGATAATGTATAGCAGTGAACTGCACCTGCGTTAACCCTAAATGGTCTAGGCGAAGTAAATGATGAACCAACTGATTCATTATGAATTAGAAACAAAAAATTTGCTCTGTTACCAATTAGCATTCCTTCACCTTTATTGAGCATAGATGCAGTATCAATACATACCCTCTCACCATCTCCAACTTCTTGAATATCTATGATTTTTGCAACACTAAGTTCAAAACTTTTTGAACCTAAATACACCAATGCCTCTCTAATCTCATTCATTGAACCTGTATTGAAAATCACAGCATCAACTCCAACATCCAAAATAGAAAACATTTTTCTTGCCTCTTTTGGATTATTCGCAATAGCAAAAATCTGTGTGTGAAGTTTGTGTAATTTTGCAATAATATTTTCCAATGGAATTATTTTCCAATCCTTTACTTCAATTATCACAAAATCCAATCCTTTTTTTGCCGAGTCAAGAATTTTTTCTATATCCTTGTTTGAAGATACTTTGAACCGTCTCCCAACTTTTTTTCCTTTTGATTTTTTGATTACATCTTTATCTAAAATAACATAATTAGCATCTTGGGAAGGAAAAATCGTTTGAATTTTTGTTTTTTTCAGGATTTTAGGATCAGCAAATATAGTTTTAATTCCCTCGGCTTCTAGATTGTTCACAAACTTGACTAGTTGGTTTTTACCAACTTTGGGCTGAATGATTAATTGTTTATTGTTTATCAATTGTGTCGATCACTTCTTTTGCTGTTTGATTTTTGAATATTATTCCTGAAAGAGCTTCAACAATCTTTTCTGGAGATCTATGTGCAAATATATTTCTACCATATGTCACACCCTTAGCTCCTGCCTTCATGGCATCTTCTGTCATTTGTAAAACATCCATATCAGTTTCCATTTTTGCTCCACCAGCAATTACTACCGGCACAGGTATGCTTTCCACAACTTTTGAAAAAGAATCTATATCACCAGTATACAATGTTTTAACAATATCAGCACCGCATTCAGCACCAATTCTAGCTGCATGAGCAATTATTTCAGGATCATGTGGATTTTTTATATTTTCACCCCTAGGATACATCATTGCCAATAAAGGAACATTCCATTTGTGACATTGCTCTGAAATATTTCCCAAGTCAGCAAGCATCTCAGGTTCTTCTTTTCCACCAATATTGATATGTAATGAAACACCGTCTGCACCTAATCTTAATGCTTCATTAACAGAACCAGTAAGCATCTTTCTGTTTGGTGCAGTTGAAAGTGATGTACTTGCAGAAAAATGCACTAATATTCCAACTTTAGGTGGTCTTGGTAGAGTTTTGATAATACCTTTGTTAATTATAACACATGAGATTCCATGACTTTCACATTTATAGATCATAGAGTGTGGTTTTTCTAAACCAATAATAGGACCATTTGAGATTCCATGGTCCATAGGTATACAAAGCATTCTACCTTTTCTTAGAATTCTGTTTAGTCTAATCTCAGTTCCGGTTGTCATAGATGGTATAATTTTTGCATCTTACTTAAAAATTATAGCGAATTGATTTCTTCGCTTTCTAACGATTAAATAGTCATAATCACTACCAAAATTGGGGTTAATTGAGCCAAATTCTGAACCAAATCCATAGTTCTGATATCAAAGATATACTTGAAAATTCTCTAAATGGAATTAGACCTGGACCTGATGATTGTATTAGACTACTTGAGTCAGATGATGTGCATTTAATGGGGCTAACAGCTGGAACTTTGACACGTAAGAAATTCGGTCAAAAGGCATCATTTGTGAATAATATAATTCTAAATTACACAAATGTGTGTATTACTGATTGTAAGTTTTGTGCATTTTATAGACCACCTAACCATGAAGAATCTTACACATTGGGTTTGGATGAAATTGAATTACGGATTAAAACCGCATGGGATTTATTTAAAATTAGACAAGTCCTAATCCAAGGAGGGCATAATCCAGATCTTGGAATAGAATATTATGAAAATTCATTCAAAATGATTAGGAAGAAATTTCCACAAGTCGGTGTTCATGGTTTATCTGTATCAGAAATTGATACAATTGCTAAAGTTGAAAAATCATCAACCAAAGAAGTATTATCAAGATTAAAGGATGCGGGTTTACAGTCATTACCTGGTGCTGGCGCTGAAATTCTAAATGATCAAGTAAAAGAAATCATTAGTCCTAAAAAAATTATGAGTAAAGAATGGTTAGATATTATGGAAGAGGCACACACTCTTCAAATTCCATCATCTGCTACAATGATGTATGGTCATGTAGAATCAAATAAACAGATTGCTGAACATTTTGAAAAAATTGTTCATCTTCAGGAAAAAACTAATGGGTTTATGGCGTTTATTCCTTGGAGTTTTGAACCTAATAATACAGTAATGCAAAAGGATGGCACAATCACGTCTGGCGCTGGAGGATATCAACTCCTAAAAATGATTGCAATATCTAGACTTGTATTTGATGGACTTATTTCACATATTCAGTCATCATGGTTAACAAATGGAGTTGGAATGGCACAATTAGCATTACAATATGGTGCTGATGATTTTGGTGGGACATTAATTGGAGAAGAAGTTGTATCATGTACTGGTTCTCGTTCTACAGAACTTACAAGCAGGCAGATTATTGATTCCATTCATCAAATTGGGTTTGAAGTAGAAGAAAGAGATAATTTCTATCAAACTGTTTGTAATTATCAAATACCGTAATTTGACCACTTTGAATCAACCATTTCTTTTGTTGATTCATCCACTTTGACTTCTTCTTGGATTTCTCGCTCAAACCCTTCTTCCAAAGTTTTTTGCGTCGCATCAATTCCTAATTTTGAGCCCAAATTAACTTTCGGTGAAGCAGGATCTAAGGTGTCAGTAGGTGTATTATTTATGATGGTAGTGTCTCGTGCAGCATCAGATCTTGTAGTAATTGCCCAAATCACTTCATTGACATTATGTACATTTACATCACTATCAACTACTACAATCATCTTAGTCAGTGCTAATTGTCCCATACCCCATAACCCCATCATGACTTTTTTTGCTTGACCAGGATATCGTTTTTTGATTGACACAATAGCTAATCCTTGAAACCATCCTGCAGGAGGCATACTGAAATCTACAACCTCCGGATGGAGCATTTTAATTAATGGTAAGAAAGAACGTTCTATTACTTTTCCAATATATGCATCTTCCAAGATTGGTTTACCAACAACAGTTGTTAGATAAACTGGATTCTTTCGCTGCATAATTCCTGTGAGTGTAAATGTTGGAAATGGTTCTTTTGGTGTATAGTAACCAGTATGATCTCCAAACGGTCCTTCACCTCTCACATCCATTGCATCAACATATCCTTCAAACACAATTTCAGCGTTAGCGGGTACTTCAAGATCTATAGTTTTGCATTTGACAGTTTTGATTCCTTTTTTTCTAGTAATGCCAGCAAAAAGATACTTATCAAGACCTTCTGGTACAGGTGCTACAGCAGAAAATACTGTTGCAGGTTCTCCACCAATTATTATAGCAGCTTCGATTTTGTTATTTTTTTCTTTTAGTAAATCATGATGTGCAGCACCTCTCTTGTGTTTTTGCCAATGCATTAATGCATGTGTATCATCAATAATTTGTATTCTATATACACCCAAATTTCGTACACCGGTTTCTGGATGTTTTGTTGCAACTAGACCAAACGTAATGAATTTTCCTGCATCTTTTGGCCATGATTTTAAAATTGGGATTTTATCAAAAGTCGGTGAATTATTTATGATGTCAGTAACTGGACCACTTTTTTCCAATTTTGGAAATGATTCACTCATTTTTGACAGTTCAGGTAATTTTCTAATTTTATTAAAAACACCAGATGGAATTTCCATCTTTGTCATATCTACAATTCTTTGACCAATCTCAGAAAAATCTTTAGTTTCTAATCCAATTTCAAGCCGTTTAATTGAACCAAATGCGTTGCCTAACACTGGAATTTCATAGTTACGTACATTTTCAAAAAGAACAGCTGGACCATCAGTGTAAGATACCCTTCTTAAAATTTCAGCAATTTCTAAATTAGTATCAACTTCAGTTTTTACCCTTTTTAATTCACCAGCTTTTTCTAATTCATCTATGAAATGCTGAATACTTTCGATAGTCACATTACTCATTTATGGTATGATAGTATAAGCTTAACTCGATTTACATACCTCATTTCCTAAATTTTTTTTACATAAATATTTTAATTCAATAAAACTTGAATTCTAATTAATGGCAGAAAAACAAAAATGTGTTGTATGTAGCGGTAAGGGTAAAATTGAGTTGTTAGATACACAATGTCCTTTTTGTAATGGCACTGGTGAATATACAAAAATTTCAGAAAAATATTTTGAATCTCATATCTGTCAATGCATTTTTTTGGATAGAAAGATATGCCCTTTATGTGAAAAAAAATGTCATCATGATACACCAAACAAACCAAAATTATTGATAGGTCCTATGTAGTTTTTTATGTCAGGGCATAGGTGGGAGTTCATTTTTCTTATCATGTCCACCCGAACCAAATTTACAGTAAAAACACAAATCAGATTGCATGTGTTTTAAAATTACAATTTTTATCGCCCCTATTTTCAGTGCAATCTTTGTCAAGATTTTATATTTCATGGGCATGGCAGGTATGACTTCATTTATGTATACAGAATAATGTTCTGGACAAAATTTCAAAGTGACCCTAGCATCTTTTCCAGAGTCATTAACTTGTTTTGTAAAATTAACTTGTTCTCTTATGTATTCATGTTTTGGGCAAGGACAATTTTTTCCCCCAGGGTGTTTATATGCAGGAGTATTTTTCCAGTCAAAATCTGGGAAATCTTCTTCAAAGTCATCCATAATATCAATATTCGTTGTGATTATAAAAATTCGATCTAGACTGATTATAAGCACAATCTAAATAAAGTAGATATCAAGAAGGTAGCATATGGCTAAGGCTAAAAAGAAATCTAGAAAGGTATCTAGAAAAACAGCTAGAAAACCAGCTAGAAAAACAGCTAGAAAAACAGCTAGAAAAACAGCTAGAAAACCAGCTAGAAAACCAGCTAGAAAAACAGCTAGAAAAGCAGCACCTTCAAAGAAGGCTCTTGAATCAAAGATCGCTGCTCTTGAGAGAAAACTAAGTAATCTTTCTAAACCAAAACCACAAACGCAAGCACCACCACCAAAACCACAAACGCAAGCACCACCACCAAAACCACAAACGCAAGCACCACCACCACCACCAAAACAACAAACATTACCAAAACCACAAACACCACCACCAAAGCCAGCAGAAAAGGCACCACCAGCTCTTGTATATGAACAGTGGAAGCAAGTTCCAACCAAAAATTGGAATGATCAAAAAGAAAAGGTGACTGGTTATACTACTGCAAGTGATAGATATTGGGCTAGTTTACATGTACAAAATGCACCTGATGTTCCAGCAAAGAATTGGAATGATCAAAAAGCAGTAGTTACAGGTTATACTGCTCCCGGTGACAAGTATTTTGCAACTAGACAAAGAATGTCATATCATCCACGTACCAAGACATTCCAGCAATCAATTGCGGCATCAGTTTCTGGTAGTGATTCAACACAAACAGCACCACCACCACCACAACCAGAAAGTCAACCACAAGCTGATTCTGGGAATACATCAAAACAACAAAGCTTAGAAGATTATGAAAAAGATTATCTGCTTAGACTTGAACAACAAGCAGAAGAGGGTTCAGCTGCAGCAGAAGAAGCAGTAGCAACAACATCTAAGAAAGGTGCATTACCCAAAGGTTTCTAGAATTTTTTATTTTTATTTTTATTTTTCTGCATTGACATATGCATCTAGCACTTCTTTTGAATGACCTTTTGGTTTTACTTTTTCAAAAACTTTGAAAATTTTTCCCTTTTTATTTATCAAAAATGTGCTACGATTAATACCCATATACTCTTTTCCCATAAACTTCTTTTTTCCCCAAACTCCAAACAGTTTAGAAACTTTGGTTGTGGTATCAGCAAGCAAAATGTAAGGTATACTCATTTTCTTACAAAATTTTTTGTGTGATTCAACATCATCTTTACTGATACCAATGATATCAATTCCTAATTTCTGAAATTTCTTATAATTCTTCGAAAATTCATCTGCTTCAACAGTACATCCAGGTGTAAAATCTCTAGGATAAAAATAAACAACAAACTTTTTCCCCTTGAAATCCTTTGTCTTTACAATATTTCCATCTGCATCACTTAATTCAAACATAGGCACTGTCTTTCCTTCGTCGATCATATCCTATTTTCTAATATCCCAATTAATTACTTTTTGTTCAGGGAAATAATTCGAATCTTTTATATGGAAAAGATCATCGGTTGTGATCTATGGTAAATCCAAGAGCATGGCTTGCAGAAGGAATTTCAACATTCGGCTTGGTGTTCTTTGGTCCATTATCCGTAATTTTGGCTGTGGTTGCTTTTGGTGAAGGATTATCTATTGAAGCAATAATTATGATTTCTTTGGGACATGGTGGAATAATTGCACTCATGGTTTACGCTTTTGGCCATATTTCTGGTGCACATATCAATCCAGCTGTTACGATACCAATGATGATCACAAAGAAAATTGGAATCGCTGATGGTGTGGGATACATTATATCTCAAATAATTGGCGGCATCATTGCAACGTTAACCTTGGTTGCAATATTACCAGAAATTGGAAAACCAGTTCTCTGGGGTGGTCATGGTGGTCCAAGTGAATTACTTAACAATAGTGCAATGTCTGGATTCATGGTAGAAATTATTCTCACATTCTTTTTGGTAGTTGTAATTTTCATGACCGCGGTTCACAAAAAAGCACCAAAAAGCGTCTATGGTGCAGCAATTGGTGGAATGGTATTCTTGCTTCACTTAGTAGGCGTCCCATTAACTGGGGCTTCGATGAATCCTGCACGATCATTTGCACCAGCTATTGTATCAGGGGATGTTGGTTTGTTAGAAATACAGTGGCTTTACTGGGCAGCACCAATAATTGGCGGAATTATTGCAGGTGTTATAATGAATTATGTCTTTGTGAAAAAGGCAGAACAGGAAGCATAATTACTTCAAAACGTTTTTAACAATTTTTCTAAACGTGTTATTGGGCTCGTGGCTCAGCTTGGATAGAGCGAATGCTTGCGGAGCATTAGGTCGGGGGTTCAAATCCCTTCGGGCCCGTTCAAATTTAATAATATACTTCATCCTCCAGAATCAATTATGATCACAAATAAAATCAGAAAATTCATGTCTGAGCAAAAACTTGGATTTGTTGCAACTGTTTCAGCAGATGGCACGCCAAATCTGTCTCCGAAGGGCACAATTATTGCCTGGAATAAAGACACTCTTGCATTCGCCAATATACGGTCACCACAAACAATGAAAAATCTAAAAAATAATAATTCAATTGAAATTAACATCATTGATCCGTTTTACAGAAAAGGTTACAGATTCAAGGGAATTGCAGAGATTATCACATCTGGATCTAAATACAATAAAATTATTTCACATTACAAGATCTCTGGTGTGAAAAATCCTATCGAATCAATTGTGTTAGTTAAAGTAAAACAAATGAATGAAGTTATTTCACCACTTTATGATCTCGGTTATACAGAAGATGAAATAAAAGATAAATGGAAAAAGTATTATCTATCACTTTAATCGGCCGTAGTAATTTTTTATGGTATTTTCTTTTTTTGTTTTCTTACTATATCAAGATTTTTCTTTACCATTTCCAATTCTTTTTGTGTAATTTGCAATTTTTTATTAAGTGAGGACACTACTGCACTAGCAGCGTCAACAATGTTTGTGTTACTTTGATTATTAGCAATCACTTCAGTCTGCTTATAATTACCTATTTTTGACATCTCACTTTCAATAAACTTTAATTCTTTAATGGCAGACTCTACTTCTTTTCTTTTTTTGAGAATCTCACTCTCCAATTCATTTTTTTCATTTCTTGCTTTTTGAACTTCAACAGAATTATTTGTTTTTGTTTTTGCATTATCTAGTTCATTGTTGTATTTTTTAATCTCTTCTTTAATCTGAACTAGTTCATTTTTCGTTTTGTCAGTTTCTTTAATAACAATACTTTGTCTATGGTAATCATTCATTATTTTTTTTAATATTTCATTTTTTTCTTTTAATTCATTATTTATTTTTAGTAGTTCAGTGTGACCAGATTTTATTTTTGATGTTAGTACATCATTTTCATCATTTAATTTTTGTATGTCAGCTTTCATTTTATTAAATTCTTTTTTTGATGTCATTAATTCATGCACAATTTTATGATACTCTTGTTGAACAAGTTCTAATTTGCTTGAAAGTGTATCATGTTCATTAACTGTATTATTTTCTATTTGTGGTTCATCTGTTTTATTATATTTAATATCAATACCATCATTTTTCTTTGAATCTTCAGAATCATTATCTGTATTTTTCTTTGTATTTCTAAACCAATTCATATTCATTTTCTCTAAGCATTATTCTTTCTAGATTTCCTCCCTTTTACAAATTTTATGTAGAATCCAATACTGCCAATAATTAATCCACTGATTAATGCAAGTATTCCCAATTCCTTTGAGGTTGGATATTGAGTTGGTGCTAGCATCAACAATATAGAGCCGGCGATAATTAATAGGAAAGAACCACTTCTTTTTGGCTTATTATGTTCATTGTGTGCCATGACTATCAAATATACTTAGAAATATTGTCTGCAACTTTTTTCTTCCCGATGTCTTCAATAAACGGTCCAATTTTTGGTCCACGATTTGCTGAAAGTATGATTTGGTAAAGTATTCTGAAAAAATCTTTTGGTTGGACTTGGTTTTCTTTTGCTATCGTATATATTGAATTTTGTAAATCTTCGGTTTTCTCATTTTTTAATAGTAATTCAACCAATTGGGTCAAGGCAATCTTACATGAATCATCAATTATTATTTTAGTAGCAGGTATTTTTGTTTCCTCGAAGTCGTCCGAATATTTTCCAGCAAGTTTGATTAATTCCTCAATACGTGAATTCGTTTCTTTTATTGTACCATAATCAATCAATTTTGAATTTACACGTTCTAATCGATCATCTTTGAATATCTTGCATAATTCTATTAGTAATCCGTAACTAATATGCACATCAGAATTTTTTGGGGGATTTAGAAGATTTACATATTCGTAAAGACCTTTAGATTTAACAAGTTTTGCTTCATTTTCTATCTTTGTTTTTCCAAAATAGATATTCTCCAATTCATTATATTCATCCATCAATGCAGGTATATCTTCAAACCCTAGTTCTCTAGCACCAGTAATTCTTTTGTAAAGTAAAAGAAGAATTGATTCAGGTGTTCCATAGTTCAGCCATTTTTGTGAGGTGACAACATTTCCAAGTGATTTCGAAATTTTCTTTCCTCCTTTATCTAAGAACATTTCATATTTTACATGATGAGGGTGTGGAAATCCTAGCACTTCATCTGCAACCCAATCATTGACTTTTACAGAATCCATAATGTCTTTCCCATACGCTTCAAATCTTATATCAAATGCTTCCCATCTTGCAGCAAACTCAACTTTCCATGCTAACTTTCCAAGACCGTTTGTAATATCAGCCTCACCTTCATGCCCACATCCATTCAAAATATGTTTATCAGAACCAATTTCAGAGTCTTTACATCTATACATAACTTTTTTTTCATTTTCAACATATTCATAAGATTCAGTTGTGTATAATTTATCACAGTTTTGACAAACTGGAAAATATGGTAAAATGTTTTGGAATTTTGTTTGACCTGTTAATTCTTCAATTTTATCTCCAATTTTTTTACTATTCATAAGTATTTTGTGAATCTGCTCTTTCAAGATACCATTTTTGTAAGTATCATGTGCTGTTTTATGCACATATTTTATTCCTAATTTATCCAATCCCTCAAGAAGTAAACTGCTCATATGGCTTCCGTAAGAATCATGACATTTTCCATATGGATCTTCAATAGTAGATACCCTCTTACCAATATTTTCTTCTTTTACCTGTAATCCCTCTGGGATTTTTCGTAACCCATCGAGATCATCAGAATATGTAATTAATTCAGATTTATAGCCAAAGTTTTCAAGAGCTAATTTGATACCATACGCTCTAACAGCATCACCAAGACTTCCTATATGAGGAATACCAGAAGCACCTAATCCACTTTCTACTCTAATAACTCCATCAATATTTCGTCCAAGATGTTTCTCCCGTTCAATTACTTCATGGGCTAGTTTGTCTATCCATGTACCCTTACCAATTATTTTTTGTTCTGTCATTATTTACCTCAATTGCTTTGACATATATGGTCCATCTAATCTGTAATCTAATTTTTTATAATATTCTCGTGTACCAATAGCACTGATCACAAGTATTTTTCTTGCATCGAAATCTTCTCTTGAAATTTTTTCTGCTTCATTCATTAATTTTCTTCCTAATCCAGAATGCTGAATGCTATTTTCTTCATGTTTTCCAATTTCAATTGATTTTCCAAAAATATGGAGTTCTCTAACTATACACGAGTTCTCTGTAATTTCATTTCTATGTGCCATCTTACTTGGCTTTCTTAATCGTAAGAATCCATATATTGTTTCATCTTTGTCATCAAAAGAAAGGAAAACCTCTTTTCCAGAAGATGAATCATATTCTTCTCTGTTAAGTTTTAAAACTTCTGATGGCATATTTTTTCTAGAAAGTCCAGCTTCTCTACATCTGATACATTTACAAGCATATCCTTGTTCTTCCAACCGTTTGTGTATCATTTGTCTTAAATTACCAGATTTTGGTCCAGCTTGAATCTCATTAGGTGTAATCTCTCTTTGAACACGCATAATTCTAACCCATTTAGGAACTATTTTTTTTGTTTCAGTCAAAACGTTTAACATTTCTTCGTCAGAATATGGTGTGTATTTTTTTGCAATAAAATCATTGTATAATGCAGTATTCTCTAAAACTAATGATGGATAGATCTTTAACATATCTGGCTTGAAATTTGAATCTTTGAATAGTTTCTTGAAATCATTGATATCTTCTTTAGGTGTTATTGTAGGTAATCCAGGCATCATATGTGCAACTATCTTATATCCAGAATCCTTTGAAATTTGGAACGATTCTATAACATCATTATAGTCATGCCCCCTGTTTACAATCTTGTAAACTCGTTCATGCAAACTTTGAACACCAATTTCAACTCTTGTCACGCCATATGATAGCATTAAATCAATATGTTCTTTTTTGCAATAGTCAGGTTTTGTTTCGATAGTAAATCCAACGCTACGATTTTTTGTAGTTTCATTATTTTTCATGGCAGTTTGTAAATCATTTGATACAAATCCATTTAATGCATCATAACATGATTTGATAAAGTTATTCTGATAATCTTTTGGCATGAAAAGAAATGTACCACCAACAATGACTAATTCTATTTTGGATGTATCATGTCCAAATAATTGTAATTGATTAAGTTTTGAAGTGATTTGAATATTTGGACTGTATTGGTTTTTAATAGCATTGATTGTGACGGGTTCTTTACCTGTATAGCTATTTGGTGTATTAAATTCAACTCCACCAGGGCAATAAGTACATCTTCCATGGGGGCAAGCAAATGGCTTTGGCATTAGTGCGATTACAGTTACACCTGATGCAGATTTTACTGGTTTTTTCAGTAAAACTTTTTTTAGTTTTTCATATGATTTACCATCAACTGTTGATAAAATTTCATGGTTTTTTGGTATTCTTTCCAACGAATATTTTGTGCATATTTTTTTGATCTCTAACTTTGTCTGTTTTTTAGTAGGTTCTATAATTTGTAATAGACTTTGTGATATCTCACTACATGCCTTAGAAAAATTTGTGTTTTTCATTTGTTATACTGATAGATTCTAACATAAAATCCTTATACATGCGATCTAATCTTATCTGCGTTTTGATTTTCTAGAAATCTTTTTTTTAAGACCTTTTATCTTTTTTTTAAGACCTTTTTTAGCTTTATTTGCCAATCGTTTATTTTGCCTATCAAGTTCATTTCTAAATTGTAAATTTTTTAATTTAGCAATGGCCACTTTAGTATCTGCACTCTTTGTTTTACTATCAAGAAATTTTTTACCATTTTCGGTGAGAACTGTTCTACCAGCATCATTGACTGTTACATAACCCTCATTAACAAGATTTTCAACGAATTTTTTCTTCAGTTCCTCTAATCCAGGAGGTTTTTGTTTTGTTGCTTTTTTTGGTTGAGATACTTGTATACCTTGTCCGACCAAAAATGAAACAAGATAATCAGTACCCTTGTCTAAATGTTCTACTTCCTCGATTTCAACATTTTTGTCTTCATCATGCTTCTTTTTTGCTCCTAGTAGATGATTGACGAGCATGTCTGAACTTGTGGATTCGTCGTCAGTTTTTGTCAATATCGATCTAGAGAAATACTTGAATTTATAGTCTATCCATTTACAGGTAAAGTACTCTAAGGTAAAATGCTCCAAAGGCAACTAGTGTTGTTATAACCATCAGTGGTAAACCCTTGATAAGAAATTCCCTGAAGAATATTCTATAACCAAATTTTTCAGCAATTGCTATCGCCACAAGATTTGCACTTGCTCCAATCAATGTACCATTTCCACCAAGGTCTGCGCCAAATGCTAGTGCATACCATAACGGGTTGTAATCAAATGCAGTTAAGTTATGAGCGAACGCTGGGTCAAGAGATATGTTTTCAATTATTGGAATCATTGTTGCAGTGAACGGGATATTATCTACAAAAGCTGACGCAAATGCAGACACCATTGTTATAGTAAACATTGTTGTACCCAATTCTCCCTGAGTAATTTCCAGTATGTTATGTGCAAGAAGTTCTAAAGCACCAGAAACTTCAACACCACCAACAATGACAAACAACCCACAAAAGAAAAGTAGTGTTGGCCATTCCACATGTTTTAATGCTATGTATGGTTGTTTACCAGTGACCACCAAGAGCACTGCCGCTCCACCTAATGCAATTATAGATACTTCTAGACCAAGCATTCCATGTAACATGAACATAATAATTACAGCACCAAGAATAATAGCTGATTTTTTTAACAGCATAGTATCTTTGATTTCTTTCTTTTCGTCTAGAGCTTGAAGCTTCTCAATATTTTCTGGTTTTTGTTTAAGATCTTTTCTAAACATAAATTTGAATAGTACAATTGTAACAGCCATAGTGATAATAATTTCTGGTGTCATGTGGTAAGCAAAAGACATAAAATCAATTCCAGCAGCTGAGCCAATCATAATGTTTGGTGGGTCACCAATCAGAGTTGTTGCCCCACCAATGTTTGATGCAAAAATCTGAGCTAAAATTAATGATATGGGATTGATATTTAGTATTCTACAGACTGAAATTGTTACAGGTACCATAAGTAAAACCATTGTAACGTTATCAAGAAATGCAGAACCAACGGCAGTTATTATTGCCAATAAAATCATTAACTTCCAGACATTTCCATTTGAAATTTTTGCAGCCTTAATTCCAATGTATTGAAAAATTCCCGTTTCACCTAGAATTCCAACAATCACCATCATTCCTAAAAGAAGACCAATTGTGTTGAAATCAATTGCACCGATTACAAAGTCTACACTATCATGTGGATCAAGTACACCAGTAGTAAATAGAACAATTAGCATTACAAGAGCTCCAAATAATGCAAGAGCAGTACGGTGTACCACTTCAGTAATCAAAATTACGTACATGCCAATCAATACGCCCAACGTAGCCATCATCGTGATGGTCAGTTCCAGTCCTACGTACTCTGGAAGTGTAAATAACATAACAAGCAGTACTAGTAGAGCTGCCATTCCAATGCCAAAACTTCTCATGGAAAAATGAGAAGCGATCTCTACATCCATTACTAATTCTGATTTTTCCCTATATATGGCAGTATTTACTCAAAATATATTTCAAATTGGGTAAACAGATTACGTAATTTTTGTGGAGTTGATGAAAACCCCCTTTTTACTGATTATTTTCCCTATTTGATAAGATGTAAATCCATATTTTTTGAAAATATTTTGAATTTTGGTCACATTGTTTTTCGGCGAAACAATACAAAATCCTATTCCCATGTTAAACGTCTTGTACATTTCCCTGTTTCCAACACCACAATCTTCTATCAATTGCATTAGTGGCGGTGGTTTGGGAAGATTATCCAAGTCATATCCTATATTTTTTAAGCGTAAGAGTTTGGTAAATGAACCGCCGGTAATATGTGCCAAACCATGAATTTTACATTTAGCCAGTGCATCCAATACAGGCTTGACATAAATCTCAGTTGGTTTTAGTAAAGCTCGTCCAAGATGTCCTATCCCTTTTATCTTATCATTTAGTTTGTATTTTGGAAATAATACATTTCTTGCTAATGTATATCCATTAGAATGAAGCCCACTACTTTTAATCCCAATTATTACATCTCCTGTTTTAATTGATTTACCAAACACCATCTTTCTCTTTGAAGTAATTCCTACAACAGTACCAGCTAAATCCATAGCGAACTTATTACCTGAAAATAGATCAGGCATGATAGCAGTTTCTCCACCAATAATTGGTACCTGTGCTAATTTTGCACCATGGGCAAGTCCTTTGACTATTTGCTTGAATATACGTTGATCATTTTTGTTTGCAGCTATATAATCAACAAATGAAATTGGTGTTGCACCAACACATATTATATCATTTACATTCATTGCTATACAATCTATACCAATAGTATCATATTTTTTCAGCATGTTTGCAATTATGATTTTTGAACCAACACCATCTGTATGTGTAGCCAAAAACTTCTTTCCAGGTATCTGAACTATTCCCGCATAATGACCAAAACCATGTTCAACTTTTGCTAATTTCTGTGAGTTATATGTAGATGATATAATTTTTCCAATTACATTTTGGGTCTTTTTAATTTCAGTGATATCTACACCAACTTTTTTGTAAGTAGTCACCATACAACTGCCTCATTTTTTTCAATAATTAAATTTTTTATCATGTCACATGTACATACTCGAATTCATTTTTTTATGTTCAGTATATTTATCTGAAAGTTCTTTAAAATCAACGCCTATTTTTCTCTCTTCTTTTCGAAGATCAGATGTGTCAATATTCATATCATATGTTCTATTAACAGCATCTACCAAAGTAGCAGATGCAATTGGATCTGGTCGTTTGTCATTAGCTTTTACCAGTAAAGTAACACCCTGAATTTTTCGTACTAAGCATTCATTTAACAGTCCACCCGCAACACCTGTGATAAAACCTTGAGGTATCATACTGATACCATTATCCTCCATAACACGACAAAGATCCTCCTCAGCTGCACAGAATGTTTTCTTATCATGTGTTGTACTAGCAACACCATCCAGAATTACAATTTCATGTGAACCTTTTTTTTCTGCCCAATCCAAAATGCTGGAAACAATTTCGTAAAGCCCCTCTAATCGTAGAGTAACTTCACAAATTATTGCACAAATTGTTCCATCATGATTTGAGTATAAACGGAATGGATGTCGAAGTCGTCCCTGTATAAAAACAGTTGATGGAGGTAAATGTTTTGATCTAAGATAACCAATTTCTTCCATTTCTAGTTTATCGATTATGCATCCTACAGACAATGGACCAACCAAGCCGGCACCCACAAACCCTGCAAAAATAATAGGTGTATTCAGTTCCACTTTTTTAATTTCATGTATATTAGTATCTGAAAATTCACTCTTCACACTTTTTTGAATTTTTACATACTAATTATTCTTTCACTGATCATTCCCATCATGATTTTGCGTAAACAAATTGAGCATAGTCAGACCTTTTTCTGTAATAGAATATACGACATTTTGCCCAACTGATTTTTTTGTAATAAACTTGTAATTAACACAAAAATGAAGGTAGTTTAAAAATGATTTTTTCATCCTGATCATTGATTTAGTATACAAATCAGAAAATATCATAGGTTGATGTTTTAGCTGGTAGAGTAACTTGATTAATGATAGAGTACTAAAATCACGTGTTCTAGCTTTTACCGCATCTAGAACCTGTTCATTTCTTTGTATTATAAAATCATCAAATTGATCAATCATCTCAATCGGTACATACGTCAATCGGCTCTGCAAGATACCGTACTATACGGTATATTACCTTATTAATCTTAACCTAAGTTTTTTTTGAGTCAATCTAGTCATATGTTGAGCTAGATGTCACGCCTAGATCTAGATTGATTGTTTTAAGAGTGAAATTTCAGTAAAACACGTGTTTTAAACAAACCAATTTCAAGATTTTACGTGGAAATAGCCATTAATGCATTGCTAACCGTTGTGGGTCTTGCTATGCTGTGTTTTGGTGGAAACTGGTTAGTAAGTGGCGGTGTATCTATTGCCAAGAAACTCAGAATTAGTCAAATGGTAATTGGTTTAACAATTGTAGCATATGGAACATCAACTCCTGAGCTAGCCGCAAGTGTGGCAGCTGCAGTAGGCTTGCATACAGATCTAATCTTAGGTAATGTAGTTGGAAGCAACATCAGCAACATAGGAATGGTGATTGGAATATCCGCAATTATCTCTCCTTTGGTAGTAAGCAAGGCAACTACAAGAAAAGAAGTCCCAATTATGATTGGTGTTATGTTACTCTTGGTTGCAATATCTGTGGATGGAGAAATCTCACAGTACGATGGCGCCTTATTGATTGCTGGCTTGATTGCATTTACAGTTTACACACTTTCAAGGGCTAAAAAAGAACGAAAGCATGAAGAAGAAGATCCATCAACGCAAAAATCATCTGTTCCACGAGCATTGGGATTAGTTGCTATTGGTTCTGGACTTCTGTATCTTGGAGGATATCTTACAATTGAAAATGTAGTATTAATTGCACAAGGAATTGGAATATCTGAAACTGTAATAGGAATAACCATAGTTGCTATTGGCACATCACTTCCAGAACTTATCACGTCAATAACTGCAATAAAGAAAGGTCATACAGACATAGGAATTGGCACAATTGTTGGAAGTAATATTTACAATATACTTATGATTATGGGCGTTGCTTCTGTGATAACCGGCATAACTGTTGTGCCAGGCATGTTCACTGATTATTTGGTGATGATTGGATTTGCCGTTGTCCTAGTTGCATTTTTAAGATCCGGTATAATTCCCAGACCTGCTGGAGTGGGACTGGCAATTGCATATGCAGCGTATCTTGGTTACACTTTGTTGCTCTAGGTTCTTTCGTATCTGAATTTTTTAATTTTGATCAGATCAAAATAAGAACCAAACTTTGAATCATCTACATTGTCCAAATCCTCGTCGTTTGGTTCATTTTCAAACGTCCTGAGAATTTTGTAGGTGGTGTTTCTTTCCGCGGGAATCCTACCAACATCTCTGACAAGGCGTCGGATTTGCTTTGGCTTCAACAGTTGACCATGCTGTGAACCTGCAGCAGTTGAGATGCTTTCATTGATCAGTGTTCCACCAAAGTCATTTGCGCCACATCTCAGTAGTTGCTGTGACATTTTTTCACCCGTTTTTACCCATGACATCTGTATGTTGTCTATACAGTTGTTCAACATGATTCTGGAAACCGCATGTGTCAGCATTATGTCGTCTGAATCAGCACCAGGATTAATTCCCTTGTGCAAATCATGCTTGTACATGGGCGCCTCTGCATGTATGAAGTTGAGTGGCACAAATTCGGTAAATCCTCCAGTCTCTTTCTGTATTTTGCGAATTATCCCAATGTGGTTGGCACGGTCTACATAACTTTCCATATGACCATACATCATAGTTGACGTTGACCTTACCCCAATCTTATGAGCAGTTTTGATAACCTTAATCCAGTCCTTAACAGAAATCCTGCCCGGCGAAATTTTATCACGCATTTTTTGATCTAAAATTTCAGCTGACGTACCTGGAATCGTATCCACTCCTGCATTTTTCAATCTCAAAAGGTAATCTCTTATGGTGATGTCGTTTGTTGTTGCCGCATACAAAATCTCTTCAGGTGAAAATCCATGAATATGCATCTTTGGAATTTCTTTCTTTATCTCACGGCAAATTTTTTCGTATAGATCTCCATCCATATCAGGTGGGAGACCAGCTTGTATGCAAACTTCCGTCGCACCTAATTCATGTGCTTCCTTGGCTCTTCTAACTATTTCTTCTATTGGGAGGAGATAACCTTCTTCTTCCCTGAAATCCCTGCTGAATGCACAAAATCCACATTGCTTTATACAGACATTTGTGAAATTGATGTTCCTGTTTACAACATATGTGACAACATCTCCTACTCTTCTTTTTCTAAGTTCGTCAGCTACGGAACAAACAAGTTCAAGCTCAATTCCTTTTGCGGAAAATAACATTACAGAATCTTTTATGTCAATTTCCTTTTCTGATAATGCATCGTTTAGTATTCCAGCAATGATTGGATCTGCATGTTTAAGTTTCGAGTCAAAATTTTTAGTTTCTAAAGTCATCTCCAAAATTCCCTCTTAACATAGTTTTCATTATCTGAAAGTTTTTCGATTTTTTCTTTTATATTAGGATTAATTATATTGATGAATTTTGGATATACTGGAAACCGTGCCTTTAATTCAAAACTCTGTTCAGCGCATTTATTTTCCAAAGTGTTGATTTGTGGCCAAGCAAATTCTGGATTAACATAATCCACAGTTATTGGTGAAATTCCTCCCCAATCATTTATTCCAACGTCAAGAAAGTCATTATAATTAGCAGGTGAGAGGTTTGGTGGAATTTGGATGTTCATTTCAGGTAAAATTATTCTTGCCATCGCCACTACTCTCTTGAAATATTGTAGAGGCGTAGATGGATGATATTTCATTTTTGTATCCTGTTTAGGCTCAAAATTTTGTAAAATCACTTCTTGAATGTTTGCAAATTTCCCGTGAATTGATTTGATTGTGAAAAGTGAGTCAATTATCTCATGTTCGTTCTCTCCAATTCCAACCAGAATTCCTGTGGTCATTGGTATTTTTAATTCGCCCGCATTTTTTAAGATCTTAATCCTAGCCTTTGGATTTTTGCTAGGTGCGCCATGATGTGCCATTCCTTTTTCTGAAAGCCTATGACTAGAGTTTTCTAACATCAAACCCATGCTAACATTTGTTTTTTTAAGATCATTCATTTCAGATTTATTGAGATTTCCAGCATTTGTATGTGGGAACAGTCCCTCATTCAATACTAATTCTGAACAATGAGCTAAATATTCACCAGTTGACGAAAATCCATTTTTTCTGAGCCATTTTGCAGCATCATCATACTTTTGTTCTGGACTTTCACCAGTAACGAGTAATGCCTCTATACATTTCAATTTCGCTGCCGATTCTGCTAATTTTTTCACATCATCAATATTCATCATTGAAAGTTTTGATTCACCTATCTCTGCCTTGTATGTACAGTAAGAACATGTATCCCTGCAAAGATTCACAATGTTGAAGAATGCCTTCTTAGAAAAAGACACAACTTTTCCCTTATGATGATTACGTAGATTACTAGCAATTTTGAAAATTTTTTCTGGATTATACTTTGAATGTGAAAATACTTCATATGCATCATTCTTTGTGATTTCCTTACCTTCCAAAACTTTGTTTAAAGGCTCAAAATCAAATTCTAATTTACTCATGGTAAAATGTTTAATGTATTAGTATTTATTTTTGATTTTATTATAAATCTGGTCTCACAATCAATGTCAAAATTATATCCATTTGTTCACCATTTCTGATTATACCCAAAATCATTTCATCTCCTACTGATTTTTCTTCTTGCAAATGAATCAAAATATCGCTGATTTTTCTTACCTCCTTACCATCTACTGATATAATGATATCACCATCTTTTGGATATTCTTTATTATCGATCTTTTCAATTTCTGACACTCCTTTCAATCCAGCCATTTCCGCTGGGCTATCAGGTATGACAGTGACTATCAAAAATCCCTTTGAATGGTTCAGATTACGTATTTTAGCTAGGTCTGGATTGATGTCTTGACCAGAAATACCAATCCATGGATGTGAGTATTTTCCTTCCGTGATCAAAACTGGAACCACTTTTGAAATTGTATTAGAAGGAACAGCAAATCCAATTCCAGCAGATTGACCAGTTCCGGATTGAATTGCGGTATTAATTCCCATTACTTTTCCGTTCATATTCAATAATGGACCGCCAGAATTTCCTGGGTTTATTGCTGCATCAGTTTGAATAACGTTGGGAATTGAAAATCCCGTATCATGTGAAGGAAGTAATCTACCTATTTGACTCACTATTCCTGAAGTCATTGATCCAGAAAGCCCAAATGGATTACCTATAGCAGCAACGGGCTCACCAACTTTTAGAGCGGAGGAATCTCCTATTTCTAGCGGATGTAGGTAATCTGGTTTTTCTTCAACATTGATCACTGCTATATCAGTGAATTTATCCATACCAACAATACTTGCATTATACTGACTACCATCCAGAAATGTTACAGTGATATTATCAGCGTTGTCGATAACATGAGCATTGGTTATAATATTACCAAAAAGATCAAACACAAAACCCGAACCCACACTATTTCCCCCTCTAAAGGAATTAATTTTCACTACATCAATTCTAACTACTCCTTCTTCAGATTTTTCAAACAATTCTATAAGACTAAGACTCTTTTCTACCGAAAGTATAGATTCATCACCAAGTTTTGTGGCGTCATGACCATTTGAAATAATCAGATCAGGGGTTGATACTTCTTGATTGGGAATAACAACAAATGTGAAAAATAATACTATAACAAATGCCCCAATCAATCCACTTACAATTGGTACAGACTTTGTCAAATGTATACACCATCAGGTTTTTGTCTATAAATCATACTATACATTAATAGATTTTTGAATTTGATCTTTCATATAATAAGTTCTACCTCTCCATGATACCGCATGTTTACTTGTAGCTTGAATCAGTCCAGCAAAAAAACCAGAAGCAACAATAAAACCACCTAAAGGTACAAACAATGAATATTTTATGTCTGAACCAATACCTTTCACTGCATCCAAAATTCCACCAATGTATATCAATATGGATGCAATGGCTGATATTACAAAAAGAATGACAGATGATATTTCTGAACCTGTAAAAATAATAGAGTACACAAATAATGTAAACGGAATGAATAGTAAAAATAAAACTGCAAAAGAACTTCCTATAGCAATTCTTGGATTTTGTAGATACAGCGGTATCATTAATCTTTTTAACGCATTCCATAACGTTGAGGAATCTCTAGCCCAAACTGCATCAATAAGATGTCGGCCATCAACCATTCTCATTTTAAAACCAGATTCTTTTACCTTTTTTCCTAACGCACCATCTTCAATAATCTC